>Ga0335081_10000030_pt1 | contig 252777 bp, 199 predicted proteins | sample Lox_Sample_35_FD_206713 | JGI IMG/M metagenome (GOLD analysis project Ga0335081, IMG submission 206713) | Soil microbial communities from Loxahatchee National Wildlife Refuge, Florida, United States - Lox_Sample_3.5 | ecosystem: Environmental > Terrestrial > Soil > Wetlands | place: USA... | reverse complement strand
AAATAAATCCCATGCGAACTTATCGAGGAGAGCGTTGTTTCTTCGAACACCGCCTCATATATTCAGTCGAGCCATGAAATAAGAAGGGCCATGCGAAACGATATCGTTCAAAGAAAGCTGGAAATCTTCAAATCGAAAATCATCAACAGTAACAAAAACTAAGGGAGACAATCATGTCGACGTTATTCTTTATCGTGCTGTTCATCGTCATTGGAATTGCGCTGGTCACCATCAAATCAAGGGATGTCTCATATCCCGTCAAATTCAAAAAGATCGGGCTGGCAAGTTTCGGACTGGCAGCTATGTCCTTTGTGATCGGGTCTTTTACCGTCATTGAACCAGGATACGTAGGTGTCCCTGTTACCTTTGGGAACGTAGGGTCACAGTCGCTTCCGGCCGGCTTTCATCCGATATTTTTCTTAACTGATGTTTACAAAATGTCTATTCAGACGAAAGACTATACTATGTCTTCGGCCAACAGCGAAGGCAATAAAACCGGTGATGACGCTGTTGCCACACTGTCACGTGATCAACTTATTCTGAAATTCGATGTCACGGTCTGGTATCACCTGGATCCGTCGCAGGCAAATAATGTTTACAGTAATATTGGTCTGAATTACGAAGAAGTGATCGTCAGGCCGGCAATCAGAACTGCGCTGGTAGATGCCGCTACGAAGTTCGACGCAAGCGACGTCATGTCTCTCCAAAGAGACGCCTATACTAAGATGGTTACTGAATTATTGTTACAGGAGCTGGCAGGCAAAGGCGTAATCTTGGATAACGTGCTTATCAGAAACGTGGAACCGCCGGCAACTGTCAGCGATGCTATTGCGGCAAAACTTAAAGCTGCCCAGCAAGCTCAACAAATGGAATACACAATTCAGTATGCCCAGAAAGAGGCGCAGCGAAAAGCGATTGAGGCTCAGGGCATTGCGGATGCTCAAAGAATAATCAACAATGGATTGACGCAGAATTATCTGCAATGGTATTACATCTCTCAGCTCAAAGAGTTAGTGAACAGCCCGAACAACTCGACAATTATTTTGCCGTACGACCAAAAGTTGACGCCGCTTTTGAACGTTCAAACGAAGAAGTAATCGCAGAAACAGGTGAGAATAGAAATAGAAAGCTGATAGAGAAGCATTAGAATCATCCGATTATTATATTACGTGAGATTAAAAAACAGTGGTTCATGAGTATTCAATCGGAAAGTCGCTTCGATAAAAGGATGAGGGTTAACGGGGAGAGCGGTTTGAGCAGACCTCATGTTTCGGCGGAGGCAGCCAGGATACGTCCCGGCGAAATGCTGCGCGCAGTGAGCAGGACTTTTGCCCTTTCCATCGAGCGTCTGCCATCAGAACTGCGCGATATGGTTTCGACGGCATATCTTCTCTTCCGTGTCTCGGATTGTCTCGAGGATAATGAATTTCTCGGTGCCGACCACAAGGCGGAGCTCCTTCGCATTTGGGCGCGGGTGCTGTCGGACTCTATGCCGGTCTCATCTCTGACCGGTGAGATTATTCATCTTGACAGAGGCGATCCCGAAGTGTACGTTGCACAGCATGCAGATGAGCTCCTCGAATGTCTCCACCGTTTTCCGCAGCCGATCCAGGAGATCATCAAGAGCCACGTTAACCAGACCTCTTTGGGCATGGCGCGCTGGCAGGAAAACGGCCCCGATGTGCGCAACGAAGAAGAGATGGACGACTACATGCACCAGGTAGCGGGCCGGGTCGGCTATTTGCTGACTGACCTCTTCGCTTGGTACTCGCCCGTCATCAGAGAGAGGAAAGAAAAACTTCTACCGTTAGCACGCCACTTTGGGCTGGCGTTGCAGACTGTAAACATCATTCGAGGCCTGAGAAAAGACTACGAACGGGGATGGGTGTATGTGCCTCGAACGTTTTACGAGCCGCTCGGTCTCACGCGTGATAGCCTCTTCGCCGAAGAGAATGCATCACAGGTCTTGAGGATAATCGAGCGGCTTGCCGACAAGGCTGACACGCATCTGCAGTACGGCCTCGACTACATCATGGATCTTCCAAAATGGCTCCATGGAATTCGGCTGGCCTGCATGTGGCCCCTGTTGTTCGCGGTGCGAACGATTGCCGTCAGCAGAAACAATCTTGACGTGGTGATGCATGAAGCCAAGATCACGCGCAGCGAAGTAAAGAGGATCATACGCGACACAACTCTCTTCGGGTGGTCGAATTCCTGGCTGAAGAATTACTACAGCCGGTTGTCGCGACTGACGCAGGGAACAGTTGGGATCCCCTCGGGGGACGAAGTCCGGGCCGCATGACTAGATGATCTACCGCTGAGTTTGATTCTTCCGTAATCCCCGCATATATTTTATTGAAGCGCCGAAGAAGGTGGGACGAGGTGTATTTGCCGTCAGACGTTTTGATGAAATATGAGAGGATAGTCTTAATAAACAACAGTGAAGGAAGCCATGAAATACATTTCGAAGCTTAACGAACAAAAAGAAATTCTCGATGCCCTTTTCGATAAAAAAGAAATCTACAACAAGAGATACAGAAAAGGCGGATGGACCGGGAAAGAGGTTCTTATTCACCTTAAAGACGCGGAGACGATGTTCTACGAGAGGCTGAGGAGAACGATTTCAGAAGCCAACCCCGTCCTGTGGTACTTCGAGGAGGATAATTGGCAGAAGAATCTAGAGTACATGAAGCAAGACATGTCACTCGCAAAAAATCTTTTCAAGCTGACGCGCGATTCGATAATCGAGCTGATCAAGATGCATCTGGATAAGTACGATTCGAAGAAAGCAGTGCATTCGAGGTACGGCACCATGAATGTGAAAGAGCTGATTGAGCGGATGATTAAACATACTGATAATCATATAAGGCAGTTGAAGCGGATCAAACATTCGCCCTGAGCCCCACATCGATCCCGATACCATTGATCAAAGCAATTCTCTGGGACAACGACGGGGTTCTCGTCGATACGGAATATCTATATTTTACCGCCACACAGCAACTCCTAGCGTCGGAAGGGATAACCCTGACCGAAGAAATGTACGTCGATCTTCTCCTGGTTCAGGGAAGAAGCGCATGGCATCTCGCTGAGGCGAAAGGAATGAGTCCGGCGGAAGTGTCTCAGCTGCGCGACCAGCGGAATGCACTCTACTTGAAGTTGGTGACCACAGAGGCAAGAGTTATCGATGGCGTCGAAGAAGTCTTGAGTGTGTTGCACGGCAGATATCTGATGGGAGTGGTCACGAGCTCTAGGAGGGAACACTTCGAAGCTGTTCACAGCAAGACCGGCTTGATGAAGTACTTCACGTTTGTTCTTACGGGAGATGATTATAGCAAATTCAAACCTGACCCGGAGCCGTATCTCCTTGCCGTCCAAAAGACAGGTTTCAAACCAGAAGAGTGCATTGCCGTGGAAGACTCCGAGAGAGGATTGACAGCCGCGACAGATGCCGGATTAAAGTGCATCGTAATTCCCAGGGGGCTGACGCGATTCGGAAAATTCCAGGGAGCATATAAGATCTTGAAAAGCATCCGGGAACTCCCGGCGGAGATAAGTCGGGCATGACGCACAGGTGGAGGTGAATTTCAGTCTTGAAGCTCGCAGTTTGCTTCTTCTCTCATCTCCCTCTATATTTTATCGAGTCGCGAAATAAAATATATCACGCATCCAGACACTAAAAACTTGAAGAGGAAACTATGTCCGTAAAGATACGCCCGGCTGCTCCGGGAGATGTTCCAGGTATTACCGATATATTGAGAAACTTAGGATGGTTCAATAAGCTCTCGTCCGCGCCGCTGGAAGTTGCGCAAGGACAGGTCAGTCGTCATCTGGCGCTTAGCATGTCGGACGACAGTCACACAGTCTACGTCGCCGAAGATGGAGGAGTCATCGAAGGATATATCTCGGTACACTGGATCCCGTTTCTGTTTCTAAGAGGACCTGAAGGATACATTTCAGAGATGGTTGTCGCCGATCCGAACCGCGGTCATGGAATCGGAGCTCAGCTGCTGGAGAAAGTGAAAGCAGATGCGGTAAGGCGTGGCTGTTCCAGGCTCTCCTTGATCAACAGTCGTGGACGCGAGTCGTACCAGCGCGGCTTCTACCAGAAGCACGGGTGGACCGAGCGAAAAGAGATGGCGAACTTCGTGTTCAAGTTTGACAGACCGGCATAAGTCTATCACCTGAAAACTAATTTAAGGAACACCCCATGCAGCTCAGTCCATATCTTTATTTCAATGGCCAATGCGAAGCGGCATTCAGATTTTACGAGGAATGTCTCGGCGGCAAAATCGTAACGATGAGCACTTACGCAGGGACACCGCTGGAGCGAGAGGTGCCGCCGGATTGGCGCAACAAAATCATTCACGCATCGCTTATGCTAGGCGACAAGCCGTTGTTGGGTTGCGATTCGCCTCCGGATCGCTACGTCAAGCCTGTGGGTTTCTCCGTGACACTCGGTGTCGAGAACCTGGCCGATGCAGAACGTGTCTTTAACAAACTTGCCGAACACGGAAAGGTCAGCATGCCTCTTCAGAAGACATACTGGACAAAGAGTTTTGGAATGTTGGTCGACCGATTCGGCATACCATGGATGATCAATTGCGAGCAAGCGGCATGAGAGGATTGATTCTTCGTTAACCTCTGTTTATGTTTTGACGAAGCACAAGTCGATATGTCAGGAAGGAATATTATCAAGCCATCAGGGATTTTTATCCCGAATTACCCGGAGGTCAGCATGTTTGTTATAATCCGCACGATAATCTATGCGTCCCTCTTCATTGCCCTTGCGCTCATCTATGTACCTGCGGCATTTTTGTCGTGGTCGGGGATCAACCGTCCTCTTGCGATTGAAGTGCCGCAGATTATCGGGATGGTTATCGGAACCGCGGGAGCCGCGATTGCTTTGTGGTGCGTATTCACTTTCGCATTTATCGGAAAGGGAACTCCGGCACCGTTTGATCCCCCTCGTCGCCTCGTGATCCGAGGTCCATACCGTTTCGTACGCAATCCCATGTACATTGGAGCGGGAAGCGCGCTTGCTGGCGCTGCACTTTTCTATGAGTCACTGCCGCTTCTGGGATATACAGTTGTTTTCTTCGTGATAACCCATCTCTTCGCGACATGGTACGAGGAACCCACATTACGTAAAACGTTCGGAAAAGAGTATGAAGAATATTGCCGGCGGATCCATCGATGGTTGCCGCGCTTTTGAATCAGCTTCTTCTGTCACAGAGTTCTTGATTTTCACCTGAATGGCACTCATATCGGAAACGCGTCAGTGATCAAATCCGGTCGTTTCTTCGAGCCTCTGTTTATATTTTGGCAAATGCGAGTCCGGATGGCAGTGATTGAAGCATGTTAGAGAATTTAGCCGCAACAATTTATTATCTGTCGGTTATTTGATGAAAGGGACAAAAATGATTCATCCTCATTTTGATGCATTGCGCAGTAGAATTTTCCTTTTCCTTTCGATTTGTATCGCGTTGGGTTATTCTATTCAGTGTTTCGGTCAAGACAAATCAAAATTGATTCTCGGTGTTCTCGAATACTACCATCCCAAGTGGGCAAACGAGTCACCCAACATAATTTCCAAGGAGAACCCAACATATAAGCGCCAGGTACGAATCATGTTCATGAAAGAAGGAAAGATCTGGAAATCGTTTAACCATGATGCCAGTACTCCGGAGGAATTGGCCGGGTCTTTAAAATATTATCCCGATACCGTTAGCTGGTTTGCGGCATTTGATGGAAAACTAGTGTCGGAGTTCAGAAGTTTTAAGCCAGATTCCATCGGCTGGTACAGCGATATCGGTTTGCACATGGCCGATCCGAACGCGAATCTTCCCGTCATTGGCAAGCTGACTAAGGAATTCTCCGGATGGAATTCTGACCCTTCGCTCCGGCCGTTGGTGCTCGTCTCCCAAAACAATACGTCGGATCCTGACGGGTGGAAAGTAATTCACTCGGTGGATCCTTCGATCATCGGGTTGTGTTTCCCGGAGTTTCATAGGATTCAACCCACCGTGGATACAAGCAGTGATGAAGACCGCGTAGACACGGTCGCGTACGAAGACAAAGTCATTATCCTTAACAAAGCGTACAGATCATCCAATGGAGAGTATCTGATTGCACTGAGTATCGATCCTGCGTTTCAGCACGCCTGTGCAGGTTCTTTGGAGGAGTGGCCCGCGTCCTGGTTTTATTTGGATACACGGAAAACGGTGCGCTTCATCGGCAGCGGGATGAGACTCGTGGATGCAGGCGATTATGATAATGACGGAACCTCGGAAGTTCTTTTCTGGGAAAGTGGGTACAATATGGACGGTTATGTCCTCTTTTACAATCATTTTTCCCGGAAGGTGGAATTTTCCTGGGGTTATAATTGAAAAGGATATGATGGGCACACATTCATGACTCAAGGGGCACTCTCCAGGATTCTGCTCGTCGGGTTACTTCTTCTTTTCTTGCTCGTAAGACTCTTCTTCACGATAAAGAAGCGAAGAGAAGGCGGGAGGATAGCGAGAGACGAAGACGCGATCGCCCGCGAGGGAAAATCAAACTTTACCTTCCGTCGGATAATATTTGGACCTGTTCTCACTTTCTTTATTGTTTTATGTTGTTTGAATCCTTCATGGTTAAGATATCTTGAGATTCCGTATTCATCGTTTATAATGTGGTTCGGAGCCGTCATGGCGCTCGCCGGCATCGCGCTCCTTGCGTGGACTCATTTATGCCTCGGGAAAGAATGGTCGGTAAACCTGCAACTAAGAGACGATCATCGGTTGATTCGATCAGGCCCTTATTCAGAAGTCCGCCACCCGATGTACACGGCATTGTTTTTCATTTACATCGGCCTGGGACTAATCTCGAATGACTACGTGGCATTCATACTCATATTGATGGCAGTAATCAGCCTCCTTCTTAGAATACCCAGAGAAGAGGACATGATGATCGAGAAATTCGGCGAGGAATACAGAACTTACATTAAGAAGACAGGAAAGTTCTTCCCAAAACTCGGCTGAGCTCGGTAAATTTTAGAAGTGAGCAATTGGTATAAAAGGACGATAAATTCGTTTTAAGAATTATCTAAGGAGAAATTTATGAAATGGTATCATTACATCGCCTGTATATTTGCCGGTATCTTCCTGACAAATTTTGTCCCGCATTTTATACACGGTGTATCGGGTGACAGTTTCCCAAGCCCGTTTTCAAATCCGCCCGGTAAAGGACTTTCAACTCCTTTTGTGAATGTTCTATGGGCGATGGCCAACCTGGCCATCGGATATGTCCTTTTTAGAACGGGTAAAGTCTCGCACACAAATAAGTGGAGCCTGCTCGCCTTCTTTGTCGGAGTCGTTTACATGAGCATTTCGTTGAGCTTCGCGTTTGTCGGTAAGATGCACTGAGGATGTGATAGTGGTTGAATCATTGTTCCATTTTTATGATATTATTCGTCAAACTCACAAAATTAAATTGAAGGAGTAGATATGGGAAAGGCGATGTCAAAATCGCAAGTGGCAGATTATTTTGCCAAAAAATTCGAGCTGAAGAAAAAAGTTGCCGCCTCAATTCTAGAAGAACTTGCAGATCTGGCTTACCGCGAAGCCAAAAACTCGTTTACGCTTCCGGGAATCGGGAAGCTTGTGCTCGTAAACAGGAAAGCTCGTCTCGGAAGAAATCCCGCGACGGGAGAGCAAATTCAAATTCCTGCCAAGACAGTCGTTAAGTTTCGAGTGGCGAAAGCCTGCAAGGACGCAGTGCTGGGCAAGAAATAAGAATCCATCCTCAACGGAGCCGATCAGATTTCACATCGTGTGAAGCTCGGCTTCCCGTACATCCTATTCGGGAAAATTATATCCCACCAGGCCATGGCACTTGGTGGGAATTTTTTTAAACCCTTTGGCCCTTTCGGGGACGATGCGTATGTCAAGACAGGTGAAAGAACAGTGCGTTAATAACTTCAAAACATAAAATAGGAGCTATGAGTCAGAGGGCACTTTCCAGTATTCTATTATTCACTTTATCACTTCTCTTCCTACTCGTCAGACTTCACTTCACGATAAAGAGGCGCCGGGAATTCGGGAAGACTCGGCGAGACGAAAACTCGATCGCGCGCGAGGGGAAGGCTGACTTCACTTTCCCCCGAATATTAATTGGGCCGGTTATACCGACATTTATTCTTATATGTGCCATAAATCCGTCGTGGATGCGATGCATTCAATTTCCACATCCCGTCTGGGGAATGGGGATCGGGACCGTCATGACACTGGGCGGCATCGCGTTCCTCGCCTGGACTCACGCATGTCTCGGGAAAGAATGGTCGGTGAGCCTGCAACTGCGGGACGACCACCGCTTAATTCAATCGGGTCCGTATGCAAGAGTCCGCCATCCGATGTACACATCCCTCTTTGCTATTTACATCGGTCTTGCACTCGTCTCGAACAACTACGGAATAATGCTCCTCGTAATTATGGTCGTGATCAGCCTCCTTCTGAGAGTACCTAAGGAAGAAGACAGGATGATCGAGAAGTTCGGGGACGAATGCAGAGATTATATTCTGAAGACGGGAAGGTTTTTCCCGAGGCTTCCGGACGTCAGCCTTGAGAAGCTGAACGACATTTGAATATTTCCAGGCTACTTCAATAAAACTAATTTTTTTGTCCGAAGAAAAGTCCCGGCATTCAATGTGTAAAAATATACGCCGCTCGAAAATCTGGCCCCGTCAAACCTGACTTCATATTTTCCTGGGCCCTCGAATTCATTGACCAGAGTTTCCACTTCTCTTCCAAGGACATCATATACCTTCAAAGTGACGCGGCCGTTCACGGGCAATTGGTAGTCGATAATGGTCGAAGGATTGAACGGATCGGGGTAATTCTGGCTCAATGCATATTCCTTTGGTATCCCCGATAAGTCTATTGCATCGACTCCTGTTCCTGTCGTGAATAACGCAACGATTGAATATGCGCTCGCTCCAATAGTATCTGATGCATTCACACGCCAGTAATAAGTTGTTTTTGCCGTAAGTGGATTGGATAACTTCTTCGATGAGTCTGCTGTAGTAGTGTCGAAAACAATGCCGGAGAAAGCGTTATCGGTTGCCGCTTGAAGACGATACTTCGTCGCATTAGCCGAACGATTCCACTTGAATGTCGTTGCTCTTGGTACACTTGAAATCCCGCCAACAGGCGATGAAAGTACAGGAACGGCCGGGATGGCCATGACGCTGAAAGAATCAAGATTAGAGAATGCACTTGCACCTGCGGCGTTCAACGCCCGTACGTGCCAGTAATACATCGTTCCGGCATTCAATGTCACTGAGTTTGCCGTGTCTCCTGTCCCGGATGTAGAATCGTTGATGGTAGTCGTCGAAAAACCTGGATTGATCGACACCTGCCAATGGTAACCAATCGCTCCCGCGGTTTGATTAATCCTTAGTGTTAAATTCGGAAGTTGATTTACTGCACCATGCGCAGGCGATACAAGTATGGGCTTCTGTGGAATTGATAGTCCCGATATTATGGATGCCGTGTTAAACCAGATGGCATTCGCGGAGGCGGTTGTATCAAATCCATTTGAGGCATAACCTGTCAGAACATATCGATTCGATGGCTGGATGGTACCAACAGAAAATGAAGTGGAACTGTTAGTAGTTTTGAAAGTCGTATCCACGGCGGGACCGAATAAGTGCATGATGTATGTCAACGTTTTCCCCTGCGGATCGCTGGCATTTGACCAACTAGCAGTGATATTTTGGTAATAGCTTCTCAAACTGTCGCTTGGGCCCGGAGAAAAGTTGAATGTTGTCGGGTTGTCGGTCGTGTCGGTGTTCGCCGATTCGCCGTAAAGAATCCCTCGCCCCTCAGATGAAATATAGCATCTCCCATAGACTCTCGGATCGCCGGTCACATAAAGTAGATAGCCGAATTGGTGTCCGTCATCGTTTATCCGTGTCCACGTCGCTCCGGAATTGTCAGAACGGAAAATGCCGAGTATTCCGTTTACGATGCCCCACAAGTAAAGTGCGGGATACCCGCCCGGAGTCGAAGCCTTGCCGACTCCTAGCAGCCAAGCCGTCCCTACGCTGCTTACTTTCGATGCAGAAGATCCGGAATTCAATGAATGATAGAGGCCGTTACTTCCGGTGCAAATCCACAAGTCCCCTTCATGGCCCGGTACGGTGGTCAAACGTTCATCCTCTGATTGATAGAACGGTACCGTTGGTAAACCTCCGGCACCTTTTAAAAATGTTTTCCCTCCGTCTGTTGAAATCCAGATTTGTCCTGACGAAATGGCATCGAGGATGTAAAACTTCTTTGGGTTTACCGGGTCAGCCTTGGGCTGCACGGAATCCGGTACCCCACCGCCGCAGCTTGTCCAGGTCTTCCCATCGTCAGCAGAATATGATGCCGATGCACCTGCCGGCGACCATACGATCGTACTTCCGTCCGCGGAAATACAAATCGACAATTGTCCCCAGCTGGCTCCGGCGACTGCCCCGGCCGGATACCCCGTGAAGTCGTTCCACGTTGTACCCCCATCCGTGGAATAGGCACCGTAAGGCGCGGGGTTATACGCGCCGACAAACCCGGGGAGATATGCTTTGACTAGTTTCGATGGAACGTTCCCTGCAGAGGCAATTGAAAATTCAGTATTCTTAGGAGGATTCCATCTCCCCTGTGGTGGGGATACGTCAAGATTATCATGCCTGAATCCGTCGATATCCTCCATTACCGAGAGCAAGTTTGTGAATTGAGGACTTACTATCTGAAATACAACTGTCTCTTCCAAATTTTCATCTTTGAAATACCAGGTCGGCGTCGAAGCAAAAATGTTATCGCACGCCCAGACCCCCGGTGCACCCGCAAGCATGACTTTGCTTGAATCGAATGGATCCATCGAAACGCACGCGAGCCAGGACGGATTACCGCCTATGTAGTTCGAAACATAAGGTGCATAGCTGTAATCCAAATTCGCATTACCAAGTTTGCCAACCCAGGTTGATCCGCCGTCGGTTGAAAGATAGACTTCGTCCTTTGGATACCAGCGATCGAGCGTGCTGACAATTATGTAATTCGGATTTTTCGGATACAACGATATACCGCTGTAACCGCCTTGAGCCGGCGGCGCCGGAGTTGGAGTTATGTTTGTCCACGAACCATTGCCGATATTGTATTTCCAGACCGATCCCGCCGTCGCATTATCAGGACCCTGGTAATTTGCAAACGTCATATAAAGAAGGCTGCCCGAGATGGCAGCTCTTATTGCCATGGCGCCGTGCGGCTGTCCCACGACGACAGTCCATGAACTTCCCCCGTCAGTGCTCACATACAGACTCTTCCCGCTTGTATCGGCAGCGCTGACAAATATTTTCTTCGTCGGATTTCCAGGCGACGAGCTCGAAGGATCAAGAAGGACAAAATTCACATTTGTGGGAGTGAATGAAGAAAGGCTCGACCACGTTGCGCCGAAATTGGTTGACTTCCAAAGCCCTGCTTGAGACGGGCTTGTCAGTGAATTGGAAGATGTTCCCATGAAGAGTATCGAGTCATCGTTCGGGTCGACCTGCAGACGTTCACCGCAGCCGCGTCCGTCTTCGTTAGCGCCGATCTTGAACGGAAGAGAAATGATTTTCCAGGTATTTCCTCTGTCCGTGGAAGATAATAGCGCTCCATTTCCTACCCACGATTGTGTGAATTGGCCGGTTTCTAAGTAGACGCGATTCGTGTCCTTTGAATCAAGAGCAAGTGATAACACCCCTGCGGTGGTATTATCCTTTGCGTCAAAGTAAGTGGATAATGCGTAATTGTAACTGTTCCTGTTAATCAAATCGGTCAATGGAGTCCATCGATTTGCGGAATTATCCCAGCGGTATGCGCCGCCGATGTCGGTGCGGGCGTATGCGAGCCCGCGTGCGGCCGGATGATAAATTATTCCAGGCACAAATCCTCCGCCGCCGGCCATTACACTCTTCCAGGTGTACGGGCTCTGGGCAAGAGTATTCCCGGAAAACGAAAACGCAATAAAAATAAAGAAACCTATCCACGATTTCTTTGGCGTGATGATTTTACACATGATCTCTCCTGTGTTTTCAGCCGCTGACATTCTTCGAGAATAATGTAGTTCTTCGTTTGGGGATTATCAAGATTCAGGACTACAGGAGAAGAAAGGATGACAGGTTTGTTTCTCGGGGAACCTCAGCTTATATTTTCTCGAGGCTGAAAACAAGATGGTACATAACAATTTCACCGCCGACTTTTCCGCTTCTTGTTGGCGGAAATATTTTGCGGATTTATAGCGTGCCAATCATAGTCAGACCGCACCACAATATCGTCATGAAGAAGCTCGTTGAAGTAATACGCCGCTCCCTTGCTGCCATGCCCCGAAAGGATGCCCCGTCATTTCGCCTGGTCCGGCGCGAGTGGTCTAAGCGGCTGAAGGATTCTCCGGGTGCGTCTGTTATTGCGCTGGCAAAACAGCTGGTGCCGCTGGGATTCTGGGAGCGCCTCTTCGCCTATGAGACCATCGTTCATCACCGGGCAGCCTTCGAAGCTCTGACCAAAAAGGGTGTCATTTCCCTCGGGAGAGGTATTCACAGCTGGGGAGAAGCCGACTCCTTCGCCGTTTACATCGCCGGCCCAGCCTGGCGGGAGCGAAACATCTCAGACCGGGTTGTCCAATCCTGGGCCCGCTCTACCGATCGATGGTGGAGACGGGCTGCGTTAGTGAGCACCGTTCCGCTCAACAATCGCGCTCGCGGCGGGCACGGAGACGCGGGTCGTACGCTAAGGATCTGTCGAATGCTCGTCCGCGACCGTGACGATATGGTAGTCAAAGCACTTTCCTGGGCACTCAGGGAATTGAGCAAACGGGACCCGGCGGCAGTCAGGACATTCGTGGAACGGTATGATCAGCAGCTCGCGCCGCGCGCCAGGCGGGAAGTCGCCAACAAGCTGCGGACCGGCCTCAAGAATCCTCGTCGTGCCTCAAGCTCTTAGTACATGCGGCCTGACAAGCGGCTGGAGCTGACAGGCGATTCCTCCGTGAAAAGAACGCACTCGGTTTGTTTCTTCGGGAACCTTCAGATATGTTCGTCCTGTTTGAAGTAAGATGGCACATGTATATCGACTCGCCGGACAGATGCCAGATCACTCAAACCCAAATAAAAGGAGGCAATTCATGAACAGCAAATTATCCAGGATCACCGGTTTTATTACCACAGTGTTATTGCTGCAATTATCTGCTCTTGCTCAGGATAAACAGGACACGATGAGTGCACATCCAAATACGGCTGTTTCTCCCAAATCAGCCGCCATCCATATGGAAGTCGACTTCAGCGCAGGTCCTGAGCGGCTATACGAAGCTTTACTCGACTCGAAACAATTCTCTGAGTTCACGGCGCAGTCGAAGATGTTTTCTGCAAAGTCAGCCACGATCGATAGCACCGAGGGTGGTGCTTTCTCTTTGTTCGACGGACGCATTACCGGCAGAAACGTGGAATTGATACCGAATAAACTAATCGTTCAGGCCTGGCGCGTCGCGAATTGGCCCGAAGGTGTGTATTCGATAGTGAAGTTTGAATTCAAACCGCAGGGGTCCGGAACGCATCTGGTGTTTGACCACACGGGTTTTCCGGAGGAAATGCACGACCACCTGCTGGCCGGATGGCAGAGCAACTATTGGGATCCCCTGGCGAAGTACCTTCACTAGGACTCTGGAACTCAGGCGACAGGACATTCGATCCCCGGTTTGCACCGTCTGTAATCCAGACTGATTCCTTAGAATGACATAATGACCTTCCCAAAAGATGCTATGTTTTCATCTGCGGGAACATCCGCAAACCTAATCTCCCCCTTTTCCTTGACATTCGCCTTGAGGCTCCATACCTTATCCTATCTTCTTCTTTTCGACAGCGCTTTAGGGATCTCTATATATATTCTATCGGGATGCGAAAAAAGATGGCACACAACTTTCTTCATTACTGTCCGCGCGATGCTTATTTGCAGGAATGTTGTCCGGACGGGTGGAGTGAGAATTACGGCAGTGCGGTGAGAAATCGCCCGGACTCAAGAGAAGGGGGCGATTACCAATGCCGGTAAAATATCGGTTCGATGCCAATATAACCGTAATAGAAATGACCGGTGAATATTCGATGGACGAACTTCGCACGGCCTTTCTCGACTCTCTTGCCGACAATGATCGTCCCGCAGACTCTTTCCTGCTGATTAATCTGACGGAATCTTTGAGCTTTAAAAATAGGCCCTCGAATGATATCAAAGCCATGGCAAGCTTTGTTGCATCCCTGGGCAAACGTTTCAACAATCGCATCGCCCTGGTTGCTCCGGACGATTTGCGGTACGGCTTGATTCGCATGGGTTCATCCGCAGTCGACCAGGGAGGAATTGATTCGCGGGTATTTCGTGATTTCACAAAAGCCAGAAACTGGCTGCTTTCATAGAGTTCTACCGGTTTGCGGAAGAAATTGGCACAGGGGAAAGATAGCAAGGAGATAATTTTAGAAATGAGATGCATCAAAGGAGTGAAAGAATGATGGATGAGAAGAAACCTTTTGGCTCGCAGGCAATAAAGACAGCCGGTTCAGTTGAATACTCAGAAGATTCGGTTGTCAGCAAACAATTGATCAAGCGGGGAGGAGGCACGATTTCCCTTTTTGCTTTCGACAAAGGCCAATCGTTAAGCGAGCATACTGCTCCTTTCGATGCCTTTGTTGAAGTCCTCGATGGTGAAGCGGAATTTGTTGTCGGAGGGAAAAATGTCAAAGTCGGCACGGGGGAATTTATAATTCTTCCCGCCAATGTCCCTCACTCGGCGACCGCGGCGCAGCGTTTCAAGATGCTGCTGGTGATGATCAGAGAATGAAATCAACCCCTTGCAAGGGTTGGCAAGTTTGTTTCTTCGAGAACCGCCCCATATATTCCTTCGTGGCACAAAACAAGAGGAGACATTATGGCGACATCAGTTGAAATTGGTACCGCGGGTGAATCTGCCGCAATTACTGAACTTAAATCACAAAATGTGATTATTACTAAATGGGATACAAAAGCTCCGGGTTCAACGGACATCGAAGCTACAAAAGACGGGAAGAAAATTCTTGTTCAGGTGAAGTCCGCAGTTTCACCAGAGGAGCCAGCTGCCTTATCTGCGGATGAAGAACGAAATATTAAATCACGTGCGACAAGAATCGGAGGAATTGCGTTTGAAGCAAAAGTTAGCTTGGACAAATCGCTTCGAGCGACGAATATTTCTTGGAGAAAGTTGTAGTAGTAAAACGCTCATTATTTTGAAGGAATAGCTTGCCCAGGTTCGTCATGATTGATTACTCTAATTGGCGGGGCCTCTTTTTCAGGAATCCAACCTTTGTACAGATTAACCATGTTTTCAAAACCATTTCTTATATTGGAGCGGAAGGCTTCATTAACTAATGAATGCCCATACAACTGAAAAGACTCTGATCGGTAATGCGCGTTCAGCATGAACATCATTCGCTGTAAATCCACGTAGTCACTTATCGAGCCTTCATTCATGTGGATAAAGGGATACAACTTTCCATTCAGATATTGCAATTTTTTATCCCAGCCTCTTTCCTTAAAATAAGGTAAGTGATTTTGATATAATGTTGTTGAAGGCACCGGGCTATACAGCATTGGGATTATTGATCCCACCATTTCTGAAACGAACATCGCAGTCTTTACTACGTTGTCAATCTTTTCGCCTGGTAATCCGTACAGGACAAACGAATTCACGTCAAGATTTCGCAGTGTAAATCCCGCTTTTTGTACCATCTTTACTGCTTTTACATAATGCTCTAACTTGACGTGTCTTCTATTAAGAATTTTCAGATATCCGTCATCGATACTCTCAACCGGAAGATATATTTTCTGGAAATTCGATTCTTTTAAAAGATCACATAGGTGCTGTGAGCTACTTAAGAATTTTGTATCGAGTCCTTCAGGTGCGTACAATCTAAACGGAAGTTTTTCTGAAATAATCCGCTCAAGAACTCTTGTTAGATTATTGCCAAAGTCCCAAAGCAGGAAATCAGCATAAAACGCAAAGTCGCGGATACCATATTCATCATATTTATGTGACATCTCTGCAACAATATCTTTAGGGTCTCTAAATCGAACTGCGCGGTTTCCAGCGTTTATTTTTAGTTGGGCACAGTAGGAGCAATTAAATGGACAGCCACGACTTGGTGTGACTATCCCATAGGTTTGCGGCTTTTCATAAAATGAAATATCGGGCCATAAGTCATTTGCCTCTTCAACTTCTCCATCGACGATAATATCGGCTTTCGTCATTCTAGCAGCATGTTCTGGTGCAATTGAAGGATAGATACCACCAAGAATAATCTTTGGTCTATCTCCAAACCGATTTTTTAAGCGAATCGTCAAATCTCTAACTGCTTCCCACCAGTAAGACATTACAGCAGATATATATATTTCCGTTGGAGGATGTCTTTTATCGAATCCCTTTTCGTTCAACCACATTTCAAGTTCTTCCCAGGATTTTCCGAAATGCCGCCATAGTAACTTTAAAGTCTCTCCATTTTTCGTTATTTTTACTGGTTCAGTCTTTATTGGTCGTCCCTGTTCAGAATACCTGTCGTTAGGATTTATTCTATAGTTGGCAACTTTCCTATCCTCGCCTGTTTCGAGAAAATCAAATAGTTCAATCCGCTTATATTGGTATTTCTTTAATAACGCTGCGATGCGTAAAAGGCCATATGGTTGAGACCACTCTGCCCAATACTGAGTATCGTATAGTGGTGGACTAATAAGTAGGGCTGTTTTCCTTTTTGGGAATCCTTGAAGGCTGCTGATTGAGAAACCTCTCACAATTTTTCCCATAGTCATCTCACATGATAGTTAGATTAATGAAAACATTTTATGCAAATCTCAAAAATCGATTAAACGATTTAAAGATTCGGGTTGTTCCTTCCTGTATCAATATTCTCTATCGGGGCAATTGGGCTCAGAACAATAGCCCCTCGCTGCACTTTATAAGAAATAGATCTCAAAAAATCGCTGGCACTCTGTGGCTCCTCAGGCAGAGCCGAACCGTCAGAATTGAAGGAGCACAAGATTGCGAAGTGAAGCATGGAAGATTTTTTAGTTTTGCCAGTATAACGAACAAGTGGATAGAAATAAGACGTAATGCTATGGCCTTTGAAATAAGTGCGCAGAGTATGAAATACAAAGGACTTTGTCAGCAATGTATGTTGCTGTGTATGCTCTCCAGATAAACGGGGAAATCTCTTTGCGGCGTTATTGAATTCTTTTATCTGTTGAGGAATATCACGGTGCCGCATAAAGTTGTTCAATTCGGATGTATGAATTTGATCCTTGATAGTTAATAATAGAATGAATCTTTTGGTGGGTAGCATCTGTGAAACCTGATGCTGGAAGTTAAGGACAAACTGCAGTGCTTCAAATCGGAGGCACTTTGCTCTACCGTCAGCAGCCAAGATCTTGCTTGTTATTTGATCATTAAAATCAAGGTTGTATAAGGTAATTAGCTCATCTTGTTCGTATTTTACGCCGCGAAGATCAATCCGTTGAATGAGGATGTTTTCAAAATACCCACAATAAATAGTAGAGCGGATACCTGTCAGAGTCAATCTTTTAGCAAGTTCCACAATGGTTTCATCATTGATTTCACTCTCAAAGGCGAACACACGTTTTATAAAGTCTTTCCATAGTAATATATCTATCGCAAGCTTACCTGGCATCCCGGAATAGAAATAAAGAGAATTCCAGTGTCTTCTATAATGGCTCAATATTGGAGTATCCCATTTTTCTCGGATGACCCTTTTCCCTGGAGAGTCCCCAAACTGCGCACTCAAGATTTATTCTTCCTCCAACGTGTCGATCAAATTTCTTAGCTCTATTTGATAACGCTTCTTGGAAAGAAGGTGATGCAGCAGTTGATCGATGTAGACGATAGCATCTCTTAGAGGGGCTGATGTCAATAACTCTTTTTGGTCGAACAATTCAATAAGGCTCTTGGGTTCTTCATTTGCGTATTCTAGTTCGTTTTCATCCGCTTTCAATTTTGTGCTTTTGAGAATATCAACCAGAAGATCATTGGAGCCTTTGGTGGACCTATTCTTTATAGTTAGAAGATCGTGGATGGTCTTTTCTGCTTTGTGAACAAGCTTGGTCGTCTTAGCATAGAGTTTACCATCATATCTATGCATCATTTTCTGATGTGTGGAGAGCTGTTTTTTAAAGTCGCGTAACTGCACGTTAAATGAAAGAAGAGCTGAGATATCTCTACTTGATTCGAGTAGTTTGTCATTTATTTCCGAGACAACTGGCGCCATGTCAGCCAACAACTCGCGAGCTTTTAGTCTCTGTTGGATATTTTCCGCCCACGAGGTCATTTCCTGAACAAGATCTGTCAATGCCAGGATAAACTCTGCTCTCGCTTCATTGTGTTCAAAGTCAGAGCGAGCTGCATTTGGAATAAGATTTCTATTCTGAACTATCAGTTCACCGGTAATTCTCCGGTTAAAAACGACTCTTGTGAAGTACGTCTCAAGGTATTCACGACCCGCGATAGAAAAGCCGAATTTTTTTATGAGTATACCTCTCATTTCATCTTGCTTCAAAGCCTTCCGATCATCATTATGACAAACCCAACAGAATCCGAATTTCTTTACGGAATTTCTTCTCTTTACCTCAAAGAATTTCGGTTTTTCACCTTTTCCATGTTCAAAAATAGAATCTTCGTAGGGTTTGTAAATGTAGTCGTCGTGATCAGGCGAGGTTAGTTTCAATTTGATTGATCGATAATCATTTCTGCGAAGTTTCTCATCGATAATTGTTGAATAGCTGAACCTTTCGCTGAATGGTAACGGTATTACATTTTGAAGATATTCAATTACCTCAGCAGTATCGATTATTCTTTTTTGAAATTCAGGCCTAATCCCATTTAATATGACAACAGTGCCGTGGGTTGTGATAACATGTTCCTCATCGACTTTTGTGACCACAGTTTCCTTTAAAAGTTTTTCTAAATAGAATTTTTTCTTATGCCCGAGTTTCTTTCGTTTTTCATCTTGCTCCAATCGAGTTCGCATTCCATCAAAATTGAATCTTACCAGATATCCTTCCGATGATTCAATTACCTTAGTGTATATTTCAAGTTCGCTGCAAAGTTCAAAACTACTATAAATCCCAATTCCCCTAAAGCCGATATCATGGGTATGTTTTTTCTCGGAAATTCCGAGACGCACCGAATTTCTCGCAGTACTCTCATTCATGCCTGTACCATCGTCACGGATCATTATTAAGTCACGAGAAAGTGTTACGTGAACCTCACTCGAACCTGCGTCAATTGAATTCTGGATATACTCTCTGAGCGCGTCAAGAGGGTCTTTGTATAATCCTCGTGTGATAATTGGCAGTAATTCCCCACCAATATCATTAGCTGTGATACTTTTTATTGGGCTCATAAGGGAATCCTGTCTCTTCCTACTTCATAATCTTCGGTCATTCGCGCGCTCTCATTTACGTAAAAATTAACCATTTTGATACCAGTGTCAAAGGAGTTAGCCTGCACTCGGCTAAATCGCTTGATCTTTCCTGCCTTTTTGCCCGAAAGGTCCAGTTCTAGTATTCCATCTTGAGGATTAATCAATCAGCGCGACTAAAAGCATTTCAAGTCCATTGCCTAAATATACCTACCCATCATGGTTTTTCAAACCCTAGCCCCTTTATTGCGTATTAAACAGGCTGCCTCCCATCCTCCGACAGGAGGCAACCCACTGCCTGCAACTTTTTTAACTGATCTTACTTCTTACTGTCCGGCGGCTTTGGAATACCGCCATTCTTACCACCGTCGTTCTTGCCTTTGTGATGTGCGGCAATGAAATAAATAGCCATCCGTTGAAACGGACGGCTCCTCAGATCTCAAAATCCGCCAACGGCGGATTCGTGCTCCACAAGGCGTCCATTTCCAATGGATGCCGATGGAGAACCGATGGCAACTCTCTCCATCCATCCGTTAAAAACCTGTCCCGACTTTAGGAGGGACGGACGGCTCCTCAAATCTCGAAATCCGCCTCTGGCGGATTCGTGCTCCACAAGGCGTCCATTTCCAATGGATGCCGATAAATTGCCGGCGCCCAACCGCCATCGAATGAATTCGACGGCTCGATAAAACACGAAACCCCTATGGGTTTTGTGCTTGACAAGACGTCCCCCCTTGCGGGATACCGGTGGATTGCCGAAGCCGATGGACAATCATATCTCATATTCCTCAATTGACGAGCCTTCACTATGATGGACTTCTTGGCTTCTGATATATTCACCAATCGATTTGACGGCCGATGGACTAACTGATACCACACCATACCCATCTTGCCAATAGAGACTTCTCAACTTATCTTCCTTCAACGTAACGTGATTTACAAAATGTGCCGATGAACCTTTAAAATTCTTAGCGATATCCGATGGCGAAATCGTCGGGGTGGATTCTACCAGCGCATGGAAATGATCGGCGACTCCATTCGCCTCGATAATTTGAATCCCTAGGTCTTTAGCTTTCGAGCACAGAACCTTGATGATATCTTTCTTGATTGATTTGTCAATTACGGCGAGACGATTCTTCGTCGTCCAAACAAAATGCAAATATATTTTGCTAAAAGACCATTTTCTTTTTTCCATCGAAATTCCTTTCTTTGAATGAATATGCAGATAGCCATCCGTTGAAACGGACGGCTCCTCAAATCTCGAAATCCGCCTCTGGCGGATTCGTGCTCCGCAAGGCGTCCATTTCTAATGGATGCCGATGGACGATTGATGCTGTCGGGAATCGATTGCTCATGTTGAACCATCTTCCTCGCCATCGAATGAATTCGACGGCTCAACAAATCTCCAAATCCGTCTGAGACGGATTCGTGCTCCACGAGGCGTCCATTTCCAATGGATGCCGATGGAGAACCGATGGCAAACTCTCTCCATCCGTCAAAAACCTGTCCCGACGTTAGGAGGGACCGACGGCTCCGCAAATCCCAAAATCCGCCTCTGGCGGATTCGTGCACCGCGAGGCGTCCCGCTTTGCGGGATGCCGATGGATTGCCGAAGCCGAGAGTCTCGCCTTGCGGGATAAACGGTGCCAACCTTCTTCGCCATCCGTTGAAACGGACGGCTCAACAAATCTCCAAATCCGCCTCTGGCGGATTCGTGCACTGCGAGGCGTCCATTTCCAATGGATGCCGATGCTGTGAACATTTGCTCTAATACCCCGCCTCCCGCCATTCGGCGGGAGGCAGAGCATGCCTGCAACTTTTTTAATTGAGTTTACTTCTTACCGTCCGGCGGCTTTGGAATACCGCCATTCTTACCACCGTCGTTCTTGCCTTTATGATGTGCGGCAATGTCTCTTATGACACGCGCCGCCTCATACTCGGCATAGAAGTCGGGATTGGTTTTCTTGAACGACAGCATCAGGTTGTCGATCTGGTGCTCCAGCATGGAGTCGGCCTGCGCGAACATCTGCATCACGGCGTCCCTCCCGCCGGTCTGTCCGGTCTTTGTTGAGTTCCGGTCGCCGAGCGTGCCGTCGTGGCCTGCGATAAGCTGCCGGGCGTTCGCTATGTCCGCATCGGTGACGATGTAGTCGCCGGCGAGATCGGCTTGGTGCTCCTCCACAAGGTCCACTAACCTGGCCGCGAATTTCCCGCGCTCCGCGTCTCTCTTATCGTGGATGACTGTCGCCGGGACGTCGGTCTCTTCCATCAGCTCGACGTCGTTCTTGCCGGCGGCGTAAGCGTGGAGTTTGCCGACTAGCGCTATGACCGCATCGGCCATGTCGCTCTCAGCCTTCCGCTTCGCATCCGTCTTCGGCGAAGTACCGATCCCTATCTCTTCGGACTTCGTCCCTATGTTCGTCACTGTTTGAGTGAACGATGCGACTAACTTCGCAAGGGCCGGCATCGTCGCAACCAGCGCAGTGAATTTGTTCAGCACCTGGATCACGACAAGGTACATCCCCTGCTTGTTGATGTGTTCGTTAGTCATGAATGTCTCCTTTCTACCTCTTGTTCGTTGATTTGATTCCCGCACCAGGACGTCTGAACGAAATCGGGCGCCCTGCTCGGGGTTTGCTTTTGACGTTGCAGGCAAACTTTCTTGAGATCCGATGCCTTTATTTATCTCAAAATGCTGCATCATATTATCCACGACCAACGAGCATCAGCCAGAGGCTGAAGACATCAAAAAGAGTGATCTATATAAAAGCTGCTGTTTCTAACCGTTTAAAACCTTCCTAATCCGGAAGCATTTCCGCCGGGTCGGCAATCATTTTCTTCGATCCCATAAGTGCTTCCGGCGACTCCACAACCATTTTCTTTGACTCCGGGATCGCTTCCGCCAGGTCCGTAACCATTTTCTTTAATTCCGGGATCGCTTCCGCCAGGTCCATAACCATTTTCTTTAATTCCCTGACCTCTTCCGGCATGTCCCTGACTATTTTCCGTGGTTAGGCAGACGCTTCCGGCGGATCGGTAACCGTTTTCCGCATACCGACAACCATTTTCCCGGACTCCATAACTCCTTTCGGAAGGTCCGCAGTCAATTTCCAAAGGTCTGCAACTCCTTCCGTCGATCCCGAAATCGCTTTCCGGCAGCTTGAATATGCTTATTCTATTGCCCCCACGCTCTGCGTGGGAAAATTATCTATATCCATTCTTCCCAGGCTGTCGCCTGGGTAATCAGATCAGCCCGTCTCTTCTTCGAACCGTTGACTGAACTTATCCAGCAGGTCGGGCATCATGAAGTCGTGTTTCGAATCGAGCCCGAAGTATTTCCTCATCTTTTCCATCGCAGAAGGCATGCCTTCTTTCATATTGAAACCTGCAGCAGCATCGTGCAGTTGAATAAGACACTCACAGCCGGCTTCAAGAAACAATCGTTCCACTTCCTTATCGCTCCTGAGATCGGTGGCCATGAAAGTGCTCAGTTTGTCTATCGCCAGAAATTCCCTGTCGAGTCTGCCCAATCCGCAAATCTCCTGCAACCTTCTTCCTTCAGGTGTTCCGCCGTTGGTGACAAAAAGGAATGTTCTTATAACAAGGGCATTATCTTTGATTTCTGATACAAGGTATCCGGCTTTGATCTCGCCGATTTTGTATTCGATCAAAACCGTTCCATTCTTTTCATGATGAATCGAAGGCTCGACAAACGAACCGCAAAGATGGGCGTCGATGAGGCCTGTCGGAATGCAATCGAGACGTTCTCTCAGCCTTTCCAACGCATGCATCTGAATATACACGTTGATGCGTTCATCTTCTCCATTATCCGGAAAGCCAAGTTGAGCGGGCCTGACAAACATTGCGACTGCCCCTTGGTATGCTTCCGAGGCCCAACTCACCCTTATCGCAGGACGCGAAGTCTCGTCGAAGACCACATGTATCTTTTCAGGGACATGCTTATGCACCAGGACAAGGCTCTCGATTCCTCTGGTGCCATAGGGCCTGAAATTTACTTTCCTTTCCAGCCAATAGAGATGTGAACTTAGGTCATTGCAGGCAAGCTCAGCCGCATCGAAGGCTTCAAGAATCTTTCTAAATGCCTCATTGCTACCCTCTTCGAACAAGGCGTAAGGCTCCATCGCCTTCTTGACTTCCGCAGCTTTAGGGTAGGCAGAATCTTTAAGCTCGACCAGGTAGAAACGAAGGGTATCCCCGCACGATATGAACTCAGGCAACGAGGTTTCTATTCCGGCTTTGACAAGAGGCACTCTCTCTTTCTTAAGAAGCTCGGTGAGCAAATGTCTCATTCTTCTCAGGATATCGTCGGGAATTTCTTCGTTCGGCGCCTCAACGACTTTCATTGGGAGAACCCGCAATTTATACATCCGTTCGAGGGACTTCCTGGGAATCAATTCGTAGACCCCCGGGCCTCCGACAGCCGAACAAATTGACTCGATCTTTCGAAAGAAATTTTGTTTTTGCTCGGCGGGATCATATTTCACATGATGACCGCTGCGCTGTTTCTTCTTTCCCTTAGACAATCGGACGCCTCACGAAATTGTTGACCGATTTGTTTATTCTTTCCAGGCTCATGCTTGGGAAAGCCATCGCTGAGAATTACCTGGGCGTATTCTAAAATCAGCCGTTCCCTAACATGGACACCATGGCACGACGTGTCTATAGATTATAAAGTTTTCCCGTTTGAATTGCAAGTGGCAGGGATGGGAAAGTTCGATTTGGATGGTCACGAAACTACCCGGTTGTTACTCGACCGGCAGTCTAACTGTCGCCAGGCCGAATTATTTTAGAACGGGACTTTCTCATCTGTTTCGATGCTTGGATTTGCCAGCCCCACCTGGTACGGCATATAATTCTCGAAGCGTGCGAACTCTTTTATGAATGTAAGCTTTATCTCGCCCGTCGGCCCGTTTCTCTGCTTGCTGATCATAACTTCTGCGACGCCTTCGGTCGTCTCGCCGTCGGGATATTGCTGCAGCCCGTAAAGCTCCGGCCTGTGTATGAAGATCACGACGTCGGAATCCTGTTCGAGAGCGCCCGACTCTCTCAAGTCGGAAAGTATCGGCCGCTTGTCGCCGCGTTCTTCCACCGAGCGGCGGAGCTGCGAAAGTGCGACTACCGGGATATCGAGCTCCTTGGCAAGCACCTTCAGGTTTCGCGATATCATGGAGATTTCTCTTTCGCGGCTTTCGGCCTTGGCCGGTCCCTGCATCAGCTGCAGGTAATCGACCACGATAAGTCCGATATTATGTTCGGCTTTGAGACGCCGTCCGCGTGCGCGAAGCTCGAGGATCGACAATGCCGGCGTGTCGTCGATGAAAAGCGGTGCGGGCACGAGCTTGTGGATCCGCGTCGAGATCTGCGCCCACTTGTCTTCGGGCAATTGCCCGGTTCGAAGCGCGTGGGCATTTACCTTAGCTTCCGCGGAAAGCAGCCTGATCAATAATTGCTGCTGCGACATTTCAAGGCTGAAGACGGCGGTAGGTACGCCGTAAGTCACGGCCGCATTTCGGGCGATCGACAGTGCAAATGCGGTCTTCCCGACGCTCGGTCGCGCGGCGATGATGATCAAATCCGATTTCTGCAATCCGCCGGTCATGGAGTCGAGGTCTTTATATCCTGTCGCAACTCCGGTGACGCCGCCCTTCGAGCCATGAAGCCGCTCGAGGACTTCCATGGTCTTGTGGATCGCCTGCTGCAGCGGAACCATCGCCTTCTTCAACCGCGCCTCGGAGACTCTGAAGATATCTCTTTCGACTTCATCTATAAGCCCGAACGCATCCTCGCGGTTGTCGAAACATTTCTGTATGTTCTGCGACATCGAGGTTATCAGGCTGCGGAGCATATATTTTTCCGCGACGATCTGCGAGTGGGCTTCGATGTTGGCGGATGAAACGACGGAAGAGACGAGTTCATTCAGGTAGCCGGAGCCGCCGATGTTCTCCAGGTCGCCGACGCGCCTAAGTTCTTCCCGGAGGGTAATGACGTCGATTTCGGTGTTCTTGGAATAGAGTCCGAGCATCGCCGCGAAAATTTTCTGGTTTGCATTCGAATAGAAATAATCCGGTTGCAAAAGCTCGATCGCCGGAGAGATGGCATGTCTGTCCAGCAGCATCGCACCGAGCACGGCTTTTTCCGCTTCGACATCCTGAGGTGGAATCCTTCCCGCTACGAGGCTGTCGGTGTCTATTGCTGCCGGTCTTCTCTGATCAAAATCTGTTGACATAAAAAATTCTCAGTTCTTAATTCTGACTCTTGATTTGGAATTCCATGAGTGCATCACTTGTGCGTAAGGACCAAGCTGTTTCCCGGTATCGGAATTGTCAGAAACAAAACTTCCAACTGTCATTGCGGGCCCCGCTGGTGGCGGGATAAACTCCGCGAAGCAATCTCGTGTTCTACTTATCCACAAGACCATCATGCAAATCTTTCCATTTTGGATTCATGCTTACAATAAGATCGATCTTCTTTTGTCTTGACCCGGCCTTGATTTGTTTCTCACGTGAAATTGCCCCGCGAACATCATTTGTCATCTCATAATATACGAGTTTCGTGACATGGTATCTTGCAGTAAATCCTTTCACAAGTTTTTCTCTGTGCTCATGAACCCGTCTTAGCAAATTATTGGTCATGCCTGTGTATAACACTGTGTTTGTCTTGTTGCTCATGATATATACATAGTACCGCTTATCCATTGACTATGTCTGAGATTGCTTCGTCGTCCATCCATAAAGCACGGACGGACTCCTCGCAATGACACTCAGTTATTATTTCCTGCGTTCTTTCGATTTTTTCGGCAATATTGAAAATCCATAGTCCATATTAGAGTTCGTCGTACATTTTTTTCATCTTCTGCACGTCTTCCCATGCTGGCTTTTTCCAATTAGGATTTCTGAGAAGCGCCGCCGGATGAAATGTAATCAGAACATTGATTCCCTGGTAGATATAAATGTTGTTCCGCAGTTCGGAAAGAGTTGCATTGGTTTTCAGAAGAGTCTGCGCCGCAATTCTCCCGAGACACAATATCAGTTTCGGCTTGATGATCTCAAGCTGTTTTTTTAAAAACGGTTCGCAGGCTTCCACCTCTTCCGGCAGCGGGTCGCGATTATTTGGCGGACGGCACTTGAGGATATTACATATATATACGTCCTCGCGGCGGAGCTGTACTGCGGCGAGAATCTTGTTCAGGAGCTGGCCGGCGCGTCCCACGAACGGCTCGCCCTGCTCGTCTTCGTCGGCGCCCGGTGCTTCGCCGATCAAGACCAGCTTCGCATTCGGACTCCCGACGCCGAAGACGAAATTCTTTCTCGTCGAACCGAGCGAGCATTTCAGGCAGCCCGAAATTCTCGAGTCCAGCACTTGGAGCGAATCGCTCTCGTGCCAGTGCGGATCGATTTTCCAATCGGCTTTCAGGACGGCGCCGTCGAAGAGTCCGGTCTCCTCGCTCACCTTTATTGTTTTCGGCTTTTGTTTCAAACCCGACTCCTGTTCCGTTGCGGCATAACCGGGTTCTGACTTTGTAGATTGTACATCGGCAGCTGACGATTCCCGACTTTCATTTGTTGGTTTGATGGGCTCAACGGTTTTCCCGTCTGTCTGTTCGTTGTCGGCATTCGGTTGCTGAAGGTTGACAAAAATTCCATCGCCAAATAGCTCTGCCTGCTGACTGAAAAAGAGTTCCAGCTTCTCGAAGAGTTCAGCAGGATCGTCCATTATTCTGTTCCACCATACACTTTGAAATTCCGAAGATACCATTCATGTACAGTAAAGTTCCATTTCCATTCTGTTTCACAATTTACAATGCAATTTATTTCTCCCTTCTCTCAAAAACAAACCGCTTGAGACAACGTAGATTGCCTCGAACTCGAATTAATGGTCACACGAAATAAACTGATCGTTTGGGTTGCGGAAATTCAATCGCCTCGATCTTCGGTTGTTTCTTTCCCGTCCAACATTTACCTTTTTCCAGTTTCACCCTTGAAATAAATCGGCATGTCACAGCCGGGCTCAGTTGAAATCTTTCATTGGTATTCACTAATTGTAGATTCTTGAAAGGGACAGCCATGAAATCGTGCTTTGCGCTTCTTTTGGTACTTACCCTCACTCAATTGCCGCAGATGGTACACGCTTCCTATCCGGTGCAGAATCAAGCTGCGGATTCGCTGCAAATTATTTCCGCCACACCGAAAGGTCAGACGGAAACAAGGGACCAATCGCGCATGATTGTAGTCATCTTCAATAAGCCGATGGTTCCGCTGCAGGAGCTGCCGCAGTTTGAAGAAAAGGGTCCACTCACTTTCGAGCCGCAGCTTTCAGGAAAGTATAGGTGGCTCGGCACTAGCACGCTGACGTTTGTTCCGAGCGACACTCTTCCATTCGCCACAGAGTACAGGGTAAAAGTTCCGGCAGGAGTGAAGGCGCTCGATGGATCGATACTCAAATCGGGTTATGAATGGACATTCCAGACGCCGCGGCCGGTGCTCGTTCGGACTATTCCGGAAGAGCCGCGCGGTGAATATACAAGCCCATGGAAGTGGGTCGAGCTTAATCAGCTGATATATCTTCAATTCAACCAGCCGATCGATCCAAGCCGCGCGACTCGGTTTGTTTCCCTCAAAGAAAATTCTCAGCCGATAAATTTTAGTCTCCGGTACCCCAAGCCGGAAGAAATGACGAAGAATCAGTGGGACTTCAGTCCGGAGTATGTACTGGTTATCGAACCGACGAGTCCTTTTCACAAGAGTGCGACCATCAATGTGGATTTGAAGGCAGGATTGCCGAGCAGCATCGGTCCGCTTGGAATGGTCAACGATGCGTCGTTTTATTTTACGACGTACAACGAATTCAACTTCAACGGCATGGATAATACGGACCATCATCGGCCCGATGAACACATTCGACTGATTTTCTCTAATCCCGTGTGGTTAAGAGACCTCGCCAAGCACATCGATTTCCAGCCGCACGTCGAGATTCCACCGGAATATGCACAAAACGAATATCACAAGAGCGACGGACTGTATTTGAGTCTTCCACTTCTGCCGGATACGCAATACGTCGTCAAAATTGACAAATCGTTGAAAGATATTTTCGGCAATGAGCTCGGGAAGGATGTGACCTTTACTTTCACGACCGGCGACTTTTCTCCTTATGTTTCGATGGTGACGGGGCAGGGTCTGCTCGAAGCTTACGGACCGAAGACATGCCAGCTTGTCGCCCGCAACATGGACAGCGTACAGCTTCGAATGGCGTCGATAACTGAGAACGATGTGATTCCTCTCCTTTCTCACGACGATCTTTTCAACGACAATGTCGATCCGTCTTATGTCCAGTCCAACATAGACAAAATCTGGCAGCTGCATCTGAGGCGGAACAAGCTCACGAGGCTTCCCGTGCATTTAGATGAAGCAATGAACAATCAGAAGACCGGGTTTGTCTTCGCGGCAATAAACACGCTGAATCCGAGAAAAGATTCTCGCGAATATTACAAAGCCTTCTTCCAGGTCACAGAGCTATGCATCACCGCAAAATTTTCTGCGGATAACAATCTTGTCTGGGTGACGCATTCGAAGGATGCCACACCGGTCGACGGCGCGGAAGTACAGGTTCGCGGCGACGATAATAAAATACTCTGGACCGGGAAAACAGATTCGCAGGGCCTGGTTGAGACACCGGGATGGGGAGAGCTTAACATCCCTCAAAAACAGTGGGGCGGCCAGCCGCAAGTTTGGATATTCGCAAGACATGGCGACGATGTGGCGTTCACGCGAACCGAAGAAGGGACAGGCATCGAGCCGTATCGTTTCAATATCGACTACAACTGGCGTCCGCAGTACCAGCCGTGGAGCGGATCGATCTTTACGGACAGAGGTCTTTACCGCGCGGGTGAAAGTGTTTTCATAAAAGGAATTGTGAGAAGGCGCGTGAAGGACGATTGGCAAATTCCGAAATACAAACGCGTGCTGGCTCGAGTGATGGATTCGCAAAACGAAGTCGTTTTACAGGACACGGTTTTACTGTCCCCCTACGGCGCCTTCACCGATTCGTTGAATCTGAAGCCGACCGCACATCTTGGCGATTACCGGATTGAAGCGTTGGTTCCTTCCACCGCGAGAGAAGAGGACGAAAACGAGTATGAAGAAGGAGGGCAATCTCCGAAAGTTGAAGGATACGCGGTCTTCGCTTCGGGTGAGTTCAGCGTCGAAGCATTTCGGCCGGCGGAATTTGAAGTGACGAATCGTTTCTTGCAGGACAGCTACATCGTCGGAGACACGTGTCACGGAACGATCAATGCGCGGTATCTTTTCGGAGCCCCGATGAGAAATGAGAAAGTAGAATGGCGTTTGAGGTCGATGCCGAGTTATTTCCAGCCTCCCGATCATGAGGAATATTCGTTCGGATCCGATTCGTGGCTCTGGAGTGAAGAAAATTATTCCAATGAGAGCCAGCTTCTCGCATCCAACGATACGACTCTCGACAACGAAGGATCCTTGTCGGTTTCTGTGCCATTACCCGTCGGAACACTCGTTGGCACAAAGTCACTGATGCTGGAGGCAGATGTCACATCACCGAGCAGGCGCGTGGTTTCCGGTCGCACCGGGGCCGTTGTGCACGGCGGCGAGTATTACATCGGTATCAAACGTTCATCGACTTTCTTGACCACACAGGACACACTTCGGTATTCTTTGATAACTGTTCATCCCAATGGAAAAATCTTTGCCGGTCAGAATCTCGATGTGAAGCTCATAAAACGCGAGTGGATTTCGGTGCGGAAAGCCGGAGCCGACGAACGATGGTACTGGGAAACGGAAAAAACAGATTCGACGATCGTCGAAAACAAGATTACTACGGCCGATTCTGCGGGCGAAAATTTGTTTCTTCCGAAGGCTGCGGGATTATACTTCATAACCGCCGATGGCCATGACACGCGCGGGAACGAAATCCAGGCAAGCGCATATTTCTATGTTGCGGGATCGGGCTATGTCGCGTGGGAACGATCGGACGACGATCGGATTGAAATTGTTTCCGATGCGAAAAGTTACAAACCGGAGAGCGTTGCCCGGCTGATCGTCAAATCTCCTTATGAAAAAGCGATTGCCTTAATCTCGATGGAGAGAGATGGCATCATTAGAGAATGGACGACCGAATTGGTCGGAAGCGCTCCTGAAGTTGACATCCCTTTGGGAAAAGATTGTCTTCCGAACGTTTTTGTCTCCGTCGTTCTTCTTCAGGGCCGCCTCTCGAACATCCAGCCGACCGAAAGCGATGATATCGGGAAGCCTTCGTTCAAAATCGGCTATATAAATCTCCCCGTCGATCCGGGCACAAACCACCTTTCAGTGAATGTCGCCTCCAACCGTCCTACATACCATCCGGGCGATTCGGTCACTGCGACGGTCGTAGTAAAGAACGCTTCAGGTGCCGGCGAAAAGTCCGACGTGACAATAAGTGTCGCAGACGTCGGCGTGTTGAACCTGATCGGGTATGAGTTGCCCGATCCTTTCGAGCTGTTTTTTGGTCCGCGGCCATTAGGAGTGAGCACTTCCGAGATGATTTCGCATTTGGTCGAGCAGCGATCTTACGGCGAGAAAGGAGAAGATGTCGGCGGAGGCGGAGCTGCCTTCGCATCGGTCGAAATGCGGGGCGATTTTCGTCTCACTGCCTATTGGAACCCTTCTATTGAGACAGATGACAGCGGCAGGGTAACGGTTCGATTCAAACTTCCGGACAACCTCACGCAATTCAAAATCATGGCAGTGGCGCAGACGAAAGAGTCCGAGTTCGGAAGAGGGAGCAGCACGTTCCGTGTGAATAAAGATTTTCTCCTGCAGGCGGCGCTTCCGCGATTCGCACGATTCGGTGATTCCTTTGAAGCAGGAGTGGTGGCGACAAATTACACCGAAACGCCGGGTCATGTTTCGCTGAGAGCGACTGCCACGGGTGAGGTGAAGCGGGGAGGAAAAGAAGTTGTCGATTTCGACCTCAAGCCCGGCGAAAGCAAGGAGATCAGATTTAGCTATACTGCGATCGGCATCGGATCGGCGCAATTCAATTTCCAGGGCGTGATGAAGAAGATAGACAGCACCATGGCATCCGGTGGTCCGGATTCGTTGTCGATGACCGACGGAATCACCCTGAAACTTCCCGTCGAGGTTCCGCGCATGAAAGAATCCGTGGCTCTATACGAGAGCACCACCGATTCCGCAAACCAGGCTTTGATTGTCCCAAGAGACATTTATGCGAATCTGGGTGAGCTCGAACTCACAACCGCTTCGACTGCGCTCGGAGGCTTGGAAGGAAGTGTCGATTATCTGTTCCAATACCCTTACGGTTGTCTCGAGCAGCAGATGTCCCGGATATTGCCGATAATTCTCGGCAAGGATATGGTGGACGCATTTCATCTGCCGATCCTTAAAGGGAGAGATGCCCACGCTGTTGCACAAAAAGGACTCGACGAGATCGGAGAATATCAAACCGGGAACGGAGGACTTTCAATCTGGAAAGGAGACCGATGGGATTATCCTTGTGTAACTGCATATACCCTATACGTTATGGCGGAGGCGAAGGCGCATGGCTACCGGATAGATCAGGAGGTAGCGAACAAAGTAATTGAGTACTGCAAGAATTTTCTGCACGCGACCTTCAATCAGAGTTCGCCATACGACATCCACGCCTGGTATGGGGTGAAATCGATGATGCTGTATGCTCTTGCATTGCACGCTCAAGCAGAACCTGCATATATGCAGCAGTTGTTCCTGCTTCGCGACGAACTTCCCATATTTGCCCGGGCACTCTTGTTGAAAGCCATTCATGCTTCAACAAAGAACGACCCGATGGAATCCGAGCTCGTCAGAAATTTGATGAATCAGATGAAGATAACCTCGACGACCGCTCACTTCGAAGAACCTGACTGGGAAGGTCTCGAGTGGATCTACAGCACGAATACGAGAACGACTGCGATCATACTTCAAGCATTGCTGGAAGTCGGATCGCGCGATCCGGTCCTGAGTAAAGTGGTACGCTGGATCATGCAGGAGCAGCGGGTCGGAAGATGGAGGTCGACGCAGGAAAATGTTTACGTGGTGGATGCATTGTCGACATACTTCCGAGCGTTTGAATCGGAGACGCCATATTTCAAAGCGACAATCTCTGTTGCCGGGAAACAAATTCTGCAGCAAATGTTTGAAGGCCGCAATCTTAACACGAACACTTCTACGCACAGCCTTGCTTCATTCAAGCCAGGCGAACAGCTTCCTGTGAGTGTCAAGAAACTTGGGGCCGGTATTCTTTACTACGGAGTCCGGATGAACTATTACCCGGTAAAAGATTCTATTCCGCGCGATGAAGGGATAGCTCTGCTCAAAACAATAACTCCATTGAGAGGCTCTATAAAAGGAGACGGCGGATATGATGCAGGGTCTTCGTTCAAGGTGACGCTGACTGTTGTTACTCCTCAAGAGAGAAACTTCGTGGTCGTCGACGATCCGCTCCCGGCCGGATTCGAAGCAGTTAATTTGAATTTTGAGACCGAGAGTTCAGAACTTGGCAGGCAGCTTGGAGAAGAGCAGAGCAGCGAGGACGAATACTGGTGGGGAGGATTCAACCACGTTGAGCAGAAAGACGACAGGGTTCTCCTCTTTGCCGATGCGCTTTTTGCCGGCGTTCACACTTATTCTTATATCGTCCGGGCGACCACCTATGGCACTTTTTCTATGCCTGCGACTTATGCCGAACAGATGTACGCGCCCGATGTGTTCGGACGGACAACATCGAAAACAATTGTGGTGAAATAACTGGAGATAATAGTTGCACGTAGTGATCAAAAACTTTTTGTGAGATGAATCTCTATAACATATCTCATAGAAGCTCTAAATAAGGAAATAGCTATGTTCAAGGTGATGGCTTTCTTGGTTGCTTCGCTTGTCACATTCAGCGGTCTCATCGCGCAAATTACCGGAACACTTCTTGGACACGATGGGAAGTCGATGGCAGCTGCGAATATCGTCCTCACAAAACTTGGGAGCCGCAATCCCGACACAGCGGTGATCGCGGACAAGGACGGGAAATACTGCATCAAGGCAAGTTCACCTGGTATCTGGATGCTCACCTTCGCGGGTGTGAGTCACAACAGCCATCAGGTGGCGATTTATTTGGACAAGCCGGCCGAGATTCATCTCGATGTGCGACTTCAAACCTATGAATATGTCGATAGTCTCGATAAGGTAGGCGTCGAAGGTGATTTCAATAACTACAACATCCCCAATCCCACACCGATGCACCGGCAGCCGGATGGAACGTACACTGCCGAAATTGAAACGAAAGCGGATTCAATCATATACGAACTAGTCGGCATCACGAAGAACGGTCATACAATAAACGGAACACAAAGCGAAAGAACTGCTTACGATTGGCAGGGTGATTACTGGTCAGTCTTGACTCCATCAAACGGGAAGGTCAAGATCGTATTCGATCCGGCAAAACTTGTGAGATCGAATGAGCCGGTCAAGGTCGCATTTGCAGATACGCAATCGTTGGCAGCCCGGTTTGCCACCATCTACGGAGAGATGCAAGATGAACAGTCCGAGTTCTACAATGCGTTCAATAACTTTAGGAAGACTGGAAAAGACTTAGGGGAATTCAAATATGACTGGTCGAAATCGATCTCTGTCATCCGGGATCGTCTCGATAGTGAAACGAATGAGCTGCTGCGTCAAGAATTACTTTTGCGCTATCTCAATTTATCGGGGGTGGGTGTCGAAGTTGATACAAATTTGATCATGATCGTTCTCAAGGTCGACTCCGCATCTTCTCCTATCTGGCAGCTCGATCCGGGTCTTTACAGGTACAAAGATCCATACGGCTTCGCAAAATCAATGGCGCTTTTCAACGAATTTATGTTTGCGAGGCTGGTGATCTACGATAGCGCGAAAGCATTGAAATACTACAACTTACTTATCAACCAATACGGGGATATGCCTTACGGCAAAATGGCTGAAAGGTTTTCTCCGATCAGCAGGATCCGAGTACGTGCCCATGTGCCTGCTTTTTCCATCGCTTCACTTGAAGATTCCACAAAAATGTTCACGAACGAATCTTTCAGGGGGAAGTATTATATGATAGACTTCTGGGCGACATGGTGCGGGCCGTGTGTAGGCGAGATGGAAGCTCTTCACAAAGCATACGCGAAATTCAAAGACAAGAACTTCGTGATATTGAGTGTTTCTTTCGACGCGTCTCCTCAGGACGTGCTGAAGTTTCGCCAGGACAAATGGCAGATGCCATGGCTTCACGCATTCGCAGACCAGGGCTTCGACAGCAAAATGGCGAAGGATTTTGAAACCATCGGAATCCCGCACCCTATTCTTGTTGACACAGCCGGTACGATAGTGGCGACGGAAGAAGATTTGCGCGGCGAGAGTCTTGAGAAGACGCTTGAGAAATATTTAGGAAAATAGGAGGAACGGAGCTGCTTCGCGGAGGTGTAAAAGCTATGGTATCATGACCTCCACGAGGAAAATCAAATGTATCAACGCGGAGATGCCTATGAAAACAATTAAAGAAGGGCAGTTCGTTGACATGTTGAAAGGGTCTGGGATTGAAATTGATCTCCGATATCCTCAGTCGTCAGACTTGTCTTACGGCACTTACGACTATTCTCGTTTTTGGCTAGTTCCTCAGGAAGCTCGCAGAATCCCATACTTTGTAAAAACTATTATCGAATCAATCGATGAGTGGCAATTTGTCCACATATGGAAACATAGGGGGAGTTGGACAACGAAGATAAAAGGTGAACGGATAAATGATGATCTCCAGTCGATAATCTTTGCCGGGATAGGAATTCCGGATGCTACAGCAGATATAATTCTTCTAGATCGGAATGAATCTACCAGACTTATTGCGTTAATGTTTAATCAATTGGTATTTGGATGGGGCGTACAGGATGATATTTACATTATTCCGGATCATAGAAATGCTATAGTCAAAACAAGCCATCATAACGTGATTCACACGGAATTTCCGACTGAGACTCTATTGAACAAATTCATAGACTCAATGACCAAAGAAGGCTTCGATCTGCCGCGTGATATTCCCGATGCGACATTCAAAAGACCGAAATGGATGAAATCTAAAAATGGCTGACAGGATTTCCCGAAATCACGCGTGGCAATTGACAGTAGGGGCACTTCTGGCTGCTCTTATTATCTCCATTTTCATTCCCATCCCTGCTGACCGGCTGTCTCCATTGCCGGTGGTGTCTCTCAGGATTACAGATCGAAATGGAGTTACGCTGCGCGAGGTTCTGTCCGATCAGGAAGGTCGTGCATATTGGCTGCGCTGGAATGAGATTCCGCCGAATCTGGTGAAGGCAACAGTCGCGGTCGAGGATTCACGCTTCTACGTGCATCCCGGCATCGACCCGATTTCAATTCTAAGGGCGACCTACCAGGATTTAAGATCCCTGCGATTTGTCTCCGGCGGCTCAACAATAACGCAGCAAGTGGTCAGGAATATATATCACATTCCTCATTCCATTTTCGGGAAGATCATAGAGGCATGGTACGCACTCCGCCTCGAGAGGACGTTGTCGAAACAGGAGATACTGCTCCAGTATTTCAACCGCGTCCCTTACGGCAACGGGACATTCGGTGCAGAAGCTGCGTCGCGTTTGTACTTCGACAAGCCGGCCAGTCATCTTTCTCTTGCCGAAGCGGCTTTCATGGCTTCGCTTCCGAATTCTCCGTCGGTCAGCAACCCATATCGCTCGATGCGCCGCGCACTTGAAAGGAAGCAATTCATTCTCAAGAGAATGTATGTGGAAAAAGTAATCGACGAGAATGAGTATGATGAAGCCGCTGCCGAGCCGATAAACGTCGTCGAGCCACAACGACACTTCCGCGCACCTCATTTCACCGAGATGGTCTTGAAAGCAATCCCCGAAGAAAAACGGCCGACCGTTTCTGTGGTGCGGACGACGCTCGATTACGATGTTCAAAATGCCGTGGAGGCATTCTTGAGAGGCCATATCGCGTCGCTTCGCCGCAAGCATGTAACAAACGGATCAGTTATTGTGCTTGATAATTCTTCGGGAGACGTGATTGCTCTCGCCGGTTCGGTTGACTTTTTCGATTCGACGCACGACGGTCAGGTGAACGGCGCGCTTTCACTCAGGCAGCCAGGCTCAACGCTCAAGCCATTTACGTACGGCATTGCACTAGAAAGCGGACTGACTCCATCAGATATTCTTCCCGACTTGCCATATTCGGTCGGTGGAGAAGATGTGGCGGGAGCACGATTCAGTCCCGAAAACTATGATAAAAAATTTCACGGCCCGGTTCGGGTGAGAACGGCTCTGGCGTGTTCGTACAACGTGCCTGCCATCCGGGTTGTGGAAAGAGTGGGAGTCGATGCACTTCTAAATCGGCTGCACGACGCGGGTTTCGCTTCGCTCGACAGGCCCGCTTCTTACTACGGGTTTGCACTTACGCTCGGAGATGGGGAAGTGACATTGCTGGAGCTCGCACGAGCCTACTCTGCGCTTGCAAGGGGTGGGATTTTTCGGAATGAGAGGATAATTATTGACGAGCGAGATCTGTCCGGCGATACGACGCGTTTCGCAAAATCCGACAGTGATGTCCAGGTTTTTTCTCCTCAGGTCTCTTACATACTCACGAATATGCTCAGCGACAACGATGCGCGGATCCCGGCTTTCGGGGTTGATTCGCCGATAAATTTCCCGTTTGAATGCGCCGCGAAGACCGGAACATCTAAAGACTACAAGGATAACTGGACTATCGGATTTACTCCACGGTGGACAGTTGGTGTCTGGGTTGGGAATTTCGACGGCAAGCCGATGAGGAAGGCCTCGGGAATAACTGGTGCCGGTCCGCTGTTCCATGATATCATGCTTTACCTTGAACAGCGCGGAACAGGCGGAGATTTTCGACGTCCCCCCGGCCTTGTTGAGATGAACGTGTGTCCGGCTTCCGGACTCTTACCGAACAAAAACTGTCCAGGCACGATGAGAGAAATTTTTATCGAGGGTACCGAGCCGATGGACAGCTGCGATGTGCACAGGCTTTACAAGATTGACCGGCGCACGGGCACACTTGCGGATGCATCCACGCCAAAGCAATTCACCGGAATGAAGCTTTTCGAAGTTTTTCCGCCGGTTTTCGACGAATGGGCATCGGAAGAAAAAATTCCGAGACCGATCCACAAAGCGGATATGCGACATATCGTGATGAACGACCGAGGCATCGTTGATCCCGGTGAAAGCGAGCACGCTTCAAAATCGGCCGACCCGGATTTCGCGATTACACTTCCCGAAGACGGCGCGATCTACAAGATTGATCCGGTCCTTCGCCGCGAATTCCAGACAATCAAGGTTACTATCGCTGCCGGCGTGCCGTACCATGATGTCGAGCTTGTTGTGGACGGAAAAGTTCTAGACCGGCATCTAGGTTCCAGTTCATACAATTGGAGTTTAGAGGAGGGTGAGCATTCGTTTCAACTCATCGGCGAAAAGGACGGAAAAATTGTCAAGAGTAAGGTGGTACACGTAAGGGTATTCTCGTAGGCACGCGTGAGCTCCGCACGCTCCGAAAAGAGGCCTATCTTTGTTTGAACGCGTCGAATCGGATTGTCACAACGGTTCCTTTTCCCCGATGGCTGTCTATTGTGATTGCACCGCTGTGTTCCTGTACTATTCTTTGAGTAACGGCAAGCCCCAGTCCTGTTCCTTTGCCGGGTTCTTTTGTTGTGAAAAAAGGCGTGAACAGTTTCCCGAGATTTTCAGGCGTTATTCCTTCGCCCGTGTCCTCTATGGCGATGGCCACCTTTTTTGCGCTTCCTTCCTCTGTCGAAGTTTTTATCAGAAGCATTCCGCCCTTGTTCATCGCCTGGTAAGCATTGATGATGATGTTCAGGAAAACCTGATACAGGAGTGCTGGGTCTCCATAGACTTTCGGCAAATCATTTTCGAAAGCTGTTTTTATCTCGATTCCGTTTTTTGAAAATTGGAGCCGTACAAATTCGAGAACATTAGCGATGACGGAATTGAGATTGACGGGCTGAAGCGAAAGGATTTTAGGGCGTGCGAACTCCAGGAGTTGTCTGATCAGCACCGATATTCGCTTTGTCTGCTCAATGATGGTGGTCAATCCTTGATAACTGTCGTCGGATTCTTTCATGTCCATCTGGATGAACTCGGCATTTCCCGAAATTATGTTGAGCGGAGTTCCGATCTCGTGGGCTATTCCGGCAGCGAGCTGTCCGATTGTGGCAAGCTTCTCGGTTTGGATTATCTGCTGCTCGAGATTTTTTCTGTCGCTCATGTCGGATTCTATTCCCATATAGCCGATTTTTTCGTCGTTGAGAAAAATCGGAGTTATGCTGAGCCATACCGGGATCTCGGCGCCGTCCTTCCTGCGGTTTATTATTTCCCCCTTCCACTGGCTGAATTTCGAGAGTGAATCCCACATTTGCTTGTAGAACTCACGCGTGGAATGTTTGGACTGAATTAAGGCAGTGGATTTGCCGACGGTCTCTTCGCGCGAGTATCCGTAAATTTTTGTGAATGCATCGTTGACCTCAATGATGGTCCCATCGACGTTCGTGATGATGATCGCATCGGTGGAATGTTCGAACGCACTGTGGAACAGCTCGAGCCGCTCTTTGAGAGAATCCTCGATAGAATTTTCTTGCCTCACCCAGTAAGGCTCCTCCTCCTTTGGTTCACACTATTCTGCCAGAGGTGCGACACTTCGCGCCCCTTTCATATACTAAACTGTTCTCGAAAAAATCGGTTTCTCTTTAATCATTTTTGCGAGATATGAATCGAATGCCATCGCGATATTTCTTATGACCAGCCTTCCCATCCCTTTAACGATTATCCGGTCGCCTGTCAACTCAAGCAAACCGTCGCGCAAGAATTCTTCCAGCTTGGGGAATGTTCCGGAAAAATAACGATCAAAATTAATCTCGAATTTTTCTTCGACCTCGCGCTTGTGAAGTTCCATATCGCACATGAGCCGCGTGATGACATGCTGCCTGATGACATCGTCATCGGTCATTTCATAACCCAGCACCGTCGGAAACCGATTCCCGTCAATGGCTTTGTAATAATCGTTGAGTGATTTGTAGTTCTGTGCATAAACATGGTTGAATTGGCTGATCGCGGAGTTCCCGAAAGCGTACAGGTCGGCGCCGGCGTGAGTAGAATATCCCTGGAAATTCCGATAAAGCGTCTTCTTCTGCTGTGCGATGGCCAGTTCGTCGTCCGGTTTTGCGAAATGATCCATGCCGATGTAAACGTATCCCGAATTTGTCAGGAGCTCGATCGTCATCTTCAGGATTTCCAGTTTCACCTCCGGCAGCGGCAGGGTGTTCTTGTCTATTAACTTCTGGTGAGGCTTGAGCCATGGTACATGTGCGAAATTGAAGACCGCAATCCTTTCCGGCGATATCTCGATGATCTTTCTCAGGCTTCTTTCAAAAGATTCGAGTGTTTGGTACGGTAGCCCGTAAATCATGTCGAGGTTGATGCTTTTGAACCCGAGCTTCCGGCTCCAATCAACCGCATCTCTTGTGATTTCTTCCGGCTGAATCCTATTTACGGCCTCCTGGACTTTTATTTCAAAGTCCTGAACGCCCATGCTGGTACGGTTGAATCCTGATTCGCGGAGGGCCTGCATATGTTCAAAGGTCAGGCCGCGAGGGTCGATCTCGACGCTTGCTTCGATGTCATCGGAGAAAGTGAAATGTTCTTTGATGGAATTTGCCAGCGAGACAATTTCGTCCGGGTCGAGATAGGATGGTGTGCCGCCGCCCCAGGCAAGCTGCCCGACTCTTCTATTTTTATTGAAATAAGGCGCGGAGAGCTCCATCTCCATTTTCAGGTACTTCAGGTATTCGGCGATTCGTTCACGGCTGTGAGTTATGAGCATATTGCATCCGCAGAAATAGCAGAGCGTGTCGCAGAACGGAATGTGGTAATAAAGAGACATCTCGGCGTTGCTGCCAGCGGAGTTGTTTCCCTTCAAGAAATGAAGAAAATCGTCGGCAGTGAAACTCGAGCTGAATGCCGGTGCGGGAGGATAACTGGTGTACCGAGGGCCGGGTCGATCGTATTTTTTTATTAACTCTAAGTCAATATTGTTTAATGTGCTCATTCAATATCTTTGCAGGCATACATTTATATACTCGTAACAACAAAAAATTAACGTCTGAGTGTTCCAAGGTCAAGGAAATCAAAAACGATTACTGGAAAAACCGCCAAGCGGCTTTGTTTTTGACCTTTGACTTTTGACTTCCGGTCTTTAGTTTATATGAGTCTTGAAGAGAGAAGCTACAACGTGCATTATCATCCCGCGAAAATATTGATCACGAGCAGTTTCATGATGATGATGACGATTTACTTAGTCATCGGGTCTCTTTGGGTGGCGTTCGGTCTGGCCTTTGAGCTCACTCTGGTCGAAGAACATCAGTCTTTTGAGATCGTTATGACTTCAGTTTCGATTTTGTGGTCGGCGGTAAGCCTGATAATTTCGCTGTACTTCATCAATCAGGTCCGTAGAATTATGAAAAGAGTAAGGCATGAAGGAAAAACTTGAGAAGATAAAAGCCCGCTATGAAGAACTCACAAATCTTCTGTCGGACTCTACCGTAATTTCAAATCAGGAAAAATATAGAGAGTTGAGCAAGGAAATCAGCGAACTAACCGCCCTCGTGAAAGCTTACGATGAATTTTTGAATTTGGAGAAAAGTCTCAGAGAGACGCGCGAGCTTTCCGATAACGCAGAAGACAACGAGATGCGCCAGCTTGCCAGGCAGGAGTCATTAGACCTGGAAGAAAAACTCTCCGAGAAAGAGGAGACACTGAAGGATCTTTTGATCCCGAAAGATCCCAATGACAGCAAAGACGTGATTCTGGAGATTCGGTCCGGTACAGGCGGAGAAGAGGCGGCGTTGTTTGCAGCGGACCTTTACCGCATGTACAGCAAGCTCGCTGACAAGCGCGGATGGAAAATGGAGACTATGGATTTCAACGACACCGGCATCGGGGGGTTCAAGGAGATTGTAGTCGGTGTCAGCGGGAAAGACGTTTTCGGCGATTTGAAATATGAGAGCGGCGTGCACAGAGTTCAGAGAGTTCCCGTCACGGAGGCAAGCGGCAGGATCCACACATCGGCGGCAAGCGTGGTGGTCCTAGCTGAAGCGGAAGACGTCGAAGTCGAAGTTAACCCCGATGACTTGCGAATTGATGTTTATCGCGCGGGCGGGCACGGCGGACAAAATGTAAACAAGGTAGAGACGGCGATCAGGATCACGCACATCCCCACCGGAATAGTGGTTCAATGCCAGGATGAGCGGAGCCAGTTCAAGAACAAACAAAAGGCGATGAAGATACTTCGCGCTCGGCTTTACGATACCATGGTACAGCAGCGTGACTCCGAAATCGCTGCGAAACGGAAGACCATGGTGCGGAGCGGCGACAGGAGCGATAAGATTCGCACTTATAATTTCCCGCAAAATAGAGTCACGGATCATCGTATCAACTATACAATCTACGATCTTCACTCTGTGCTTGACGGCAATCTGGACGAGCTGATCGAGCAGCTGAAACTTGCCGAGCATACACAACAGCTTGAGGCATCGCAAAAATAAAAACGACCGGCAAAGGTCACCCGCATCTTTTCGCTCCTCGGGTTTTCCAGCTCCGCAGACCCTCTATTCCTCTAAATTTCCCATGACATTCAAGAGATTTAATCGGGATGAACGTGTTGCGCCTCGGCCTTAACGCAGGAAAGCCAGAGCGCAAATCGCAGCGGCCGCCGTCAGAATCAATGTTGTGAGAATACCGAAAATCGGTAAGAGGATCAAGCTTGCAACTAGAGAACCCACGCTTCCACCGATTAAGTCAGCCGAGTAAAGCCATGTCGCTGCTCTGTGTTGTTCTTCGACTCTGCTGCGGCTGACAAACGCGAAAATTCCCGACACAACGGCACCGTCCAGGATTAGCATCACCGATGTGCTTAGAAAACTGTTGAGGAAACCTAGTTCGATCGAATAGTAGATAATTACGTTTAGTATGCCGAGCCCAAGGATCGGCAACGTACCCAGCCAAGTCCGTTTTCTTGCTCCCGGCTCCGAAGGACCGAGTGACTTGTTGATAACCAATGCTCCGAGAGTAAGCCCGATCATGAATGTCATCAGAAGAATTCCGATATCCTGGTACAGGATGCCGTTTTTGCTCTGGTAATTCAGAAGTAGCACTATCTCCGATATCATCCCTGCTGAGCCGGCTAAGAACATCAGAACAAATCGTCGTGCCTTTGACCATCTCTTTCCGATCGCCACGATCGAAGCGACAATCATCGGGAACCAGAAAATCGGCGAACTCAGTAATTCAGCGATATGAAAGGCGCGTGCATCCGGCAGGGAGAACTCACCAAAAAACTTTGACAGCCATATTGAGATTGTGTAACCATAACAGGCGGGCCGAATGTCGGAATTGGGAGTAAATGACCCGGCAGAGAGGATTTTGTGTATTTCTCCAAACCTATCGTTAGTGTAGACATAATCGATGTACTCCGGTGTTACCAGCCTGGTATTGAGATTTCTGCCTCGGAATCGGTCGATGAGGACTGTCGGATCGGTGGTGAGTGTAGATTCTGATGCAATAAAGATATTTGTCATGCCGGGCAAGACTACCACACTGTTGAAAACGGATTCCAATGCACTGTAGATGCTCCCGTTTCTGCTCTGTAACTGAGGGGTCCATAAATTTTCAGCCGATGGAACTCGAAATGCTAGTGTACCATCTTGATTCAATTTCCTGGAACATTGTCCGAAAAACTCTTTCGTATAAAACCGGTTGTTCTGTGCAGATGTAGGCTCCGGCATCGCAACCAGTATTGCGTCATACAAATGGGGTTGATCGAGAAACCGTCTTGGGTCTTGATAAAAAATCTTCACTCGTTCATTGTCCAAGGACTTATTGATTTCCGAGGGAAGGTGATTTCGGACGATGTCTATGATGCCTTTGTTTATCTCAACGTAGTCAATCTCATTAACCGGTAGTTTCAACAATTCGGATATGATACCTTCAAATCCTCCGCCTAGAACCAGAACCTTCTCAAGTTTTGTTGCCTGCAAAGTCGACAGCTGAACAAACTCCTCGGCTGCGGTCGTTTCCGTTTCAAAAGAAAGAGCATCATTCTCGAAGATGTTTACCTGTTCTTCTGAGGAGGTAACAGTCACGCGGCTGTATGGTGTGTCCCGAGACTCGATCAGGTAAGGATGATTCCACGAAGTCATCCTTTGATCGATCTGGTGATCGGCTGCGAACAAAATGAGGACAACCGCGAAGCCGCCTGCCGACAGATACTTCTGCAGAGAAGATTTTTCTTCCCATGAATAGAGCAGCACAACACCGAGAGAAAATGCCGAGCAAATGAGTCCTGCAGAAATGTTTTGGAAACCACAGAACAATAAAAGGGTGGATGATAATCCGCCGAGAACGCCGCCGGCACTTTCGAGGGAATAAGCCTCCGCTAGAGTTCTGTTTTCGGCCAAAAATTTTCTGGCAGTGAACTGAAATAAAAGACCGGTGAGAATGCTCGACGGCAAAATTGCCAGCACCAATCCCGCCATTTGCAGCTGGAAGGGAAGATATCCGCCCGTCACGCCGCCGAACATTCTTCTAACACCGCGGATGAAGGCGATGTCGATCACGAGCACGGAGGCTATAAGGAGAAAGAGCATCCGGACATTTTTCTCTTCCGGTACGCGGGCGTGCCGTCCAAAGGCGGCACCGATCGCTGTACCGAGGAGCCAGAAACCGAGCGATAGAATATATACGAGCTCTATCCCGTAGAATGCCACGTCCAACTCCCGGAGAATTACAACCTGCCCGAGCATAGAGACAAAACCGACGGTGATCAGATAAACCGGCGATGAAGAAATTCTTGCCAGTTTAATGAAACTGCGACTCGCTGAAGACATCGGCCTGGAATGTAAACAGTTCGGCATCTTTCCAATCGCCTGCTTCCAATCCCGCTTTGAGGCAGAGCTGGTCAAGGAAGACTTCTTTGCTCCATCCGGTCTCCGTTGCCACCTGCGGAAGAAACACAGCCTGACGGTCTCCTTTCCTGACAATTACCCCGTCGCGTCCGAGGACAATCTCATCGGCATTCTTCACCTGTGTGAGAGGAGTCAGGACGGAGATTTCGATTTCCACTTGCGGCAGTTCCTGTTCAGTCAGTGGATTGAAGCGTGTGTCGTTGAAAGCAGCTTGAAGTGCCATCGAACCGACGGTAGTGCTCAACGGTCTATCCCCTCTCATCTGTCCGATGCAGCCCCTAAGATCGCCGTGTTCTGTCAGTGTCACGAAGGCGCCTCTCTTCACTTTCAGGAGCGGGTTAAGGCCGCGCGGCAGCGGCACGGTAGCAGTTGAAAAATATTGTTCGAGAGTTTTCCGCGCATAATTTAATAGTTCTTTCTTGTCTGATGGACTGAGCGTGTAGGAAGGATTGATCATGAGGGTATCCGGATCAGCCGGCGGAGTCGGTCTGCCGATCCCGATTTCGACTGAGCCATATCCGACAGTACGATCACTGCTTCCAACCGGATTGTACCCGGAATTGCTGTAGCTGACTATCGACGCGCAGTTGGCGCCAAGCTCCTTCGCAGCAGCCATGGCAGCCAGGATCGGCGCCTCACCGCAGGCACACGTCACAAGTTGAGGAATATTCTGTTCGAGCTGTTCATCCATCACGGATTTTGTCTCCTCGAGGTCCAGAGCTACTATCGTTCTGAGAGTTCTGGCATCTACCTTTATGGCGTCATCGAATCTCGGATAGTGCGAAAGATCCGAGCTTGCGACTATCAAAGCCTTCTTGCCTTTCAAGATCTTCGCGAGCACTTGACCGAATTTTGTACACATCTTGATGTCCGGTTCGCCTACGATGATCGGCAAGATCTTTGCGTGAGGGAATAGATATTTTACGAAAGGTATTTGAACCTCGATGGAGTGTTCCTGGGCGTGAACGGCGAGGTTTGCGGTTACGTCCGGATCTTCTCTTATCAGGTCCCCGGCTGCTTTGTCGTCCACCTCAACCGGACCGATTGGAGTTCCGAATGCCCCTTTGGGATAAACGGATATGCCGCTGAATCCTGCCGTCGTATGATTCGTTCCGAGCACTACAATCATGTCATATTGATTTTGTCTCACCTGATTATATCCGTCGGCCATGATCTGGCCTGCATAAATATATCCGGCATGGGGCACGATGATGGCGATGGGTTTATTGTCCTCGGCAGGTTTTGCATCCCTCAGAAATGATTTGATTGCGCTGGTCAACTTTGTCGAGTCCGCCGGATAAAACTTGCCGGCAAAAACCGGTTGCCTTATTGAGTCGGTTTGATAATTACTCGGAGCGGGCTTCTCGCCTTTGCAGGAGCCGGCGAGAAATAGAAAAATAACACCATAAAAGATTTTCTTCATACTTGCTCTCCTGAATTTCAATTGCCCATCTTCATGCGAATCTTTCTTGCATTTGAAAAGTAAAGACGCGGTCCGAAATTCATTTCCAGACACCTGCAATGGTATGACCGCAGTATTCACATCGGCCGTCTTTCACGTGATTTTCCGTCACGAAGAAGCCGCTCCTGTTTATGACCAACTTTCCACACGATGGACAATAGGTGGCGTTGCCCGGGTGACCGGGAACGTTCCCGACAAACGCATAGTGAATTCCTTTCGACATTGCAATTTCTCTTGCTCGTTCCAAGGTGGAAATAGGGGTCGGCGGCAGGTTAAGAAGTTTGTAGTCAGGATGGAATCTCGTAAAATGTAGCGGCACATCGGGACCGACTTCTCCAAAGACCCAGTTTGCTAGGTCATCCATCATTTTGTCGGAATCGTTCAACGTAGGAACGACTAAGTTTACAATTTCCAAATGGACCTTGCTTCTCGAGACTTGCTTTATGCTTCGCAGGACCGGCTTCAATTCCGCGTTAGAGACTTTGTGATAAAAATCCTCGCTGAATCCTTTCAAGTCAATTTTTATGGCATCCAGGACGTCGCACATTTCCTGCAAAGGTTGCTCGTTCATGAAACCGCAACTCACGAGCACACTTCTTAAGTCCGCTTTTCTTGCCGAGCGGGCTATGTCGGTCAGATACTCGATGAATACGGTCGGTTCATTGTAAGTAAATGCTATGATGGGAGCCTTTTCAGAGCTTGCACTACCCACGATTCCATCCGGTTGAACAAAACTCACGGGAAAGTCTTCGGGTTTCGCCTGCGAGATTTCCCAGTTCTGGCAGAACTGGCATGATAGGGGACAGCCGGCGGTTGCCAGAGAATATGCCTGGCTGCCGGGAAGAAAATGATAAAACGGTTTTTTCTCGATCGGGTCGACATGGATAGCTATCGGTCTTCCGTAGACGAGACTTCTAAGTTTTCCGTCAACGTTTACTCTCGCCCTACATTTTCCCGACTCCCTCTCTTTTATGACACATCCTTGTGCACACAAGAGACACTTTACGATTTTTTGCCCATGATCGAATTGAGTTAAGCCCTTAAGTTCAGATGGGGAAGCGTGGCATGTTGAACAATCGACGCTCTCTGATTCCGTTGAAAGCCAGTATCGAGCAAGAGGGGCATCTTTATAGAGATTCTCTCTATAATCGATTTCGTGACTATGCTCTATCCAGCTGAACAACTCTCTGAGCAGCTGTGGAGATGACAGCGCGACGCAAGAGCCTCCGATAATCAATCCGGACTTTGAAACAAATTCCCGCCTGGAGAGATTCTGTGCGTTCATTATCTAAGTCGGTCTCCTTATCAAGACATCACCCAGCTTCCGAAAACAGAGCGTTATTCGGATTATTTCCTGTCGCCATGTTCCCTGATAGATTGTGAATTGGTACCCACAGTTCCGTCTGCACTACGACAAAAGTCTAACTGTCTTTTATTTAATTGTCAAGCCGGAAGGATAAGTGGAGTGGCAATCAATGCGACTAACGCGGCACATCTTCTTCAAAGCAGTCGATTGCCATTCCCGATTCGTCATGTTCTATATAGCGCGAAACACAATACAGATATTCTCGCCCCTTATTTTAAGAACACAGCCTTTAGTGTTCGCCTTTGCTCTATCCCGGCCTGGACAAAATCTATCGTGATGAAGTAGGTCCCGGACGAAAGATTCGAGAAATCTACCGCAACGTCATTTTTCCCTTTATGCAAACTTATCTTTTCGTTTCTGACTAACTTACCCGTAACCGAATACACGAAAAGACCAGCCCGCGATGGAGAGGATTGAAGGTTTATACTAATATTAGTAGCCGGGTTGAACGGATTCGGGTACGGTCCGGAAATGGAGAACGTCGATGGTTTGTTTTCATGGACAATATCCGGAGTTTGGAATCCTGCATCGACCCATGCTGAATACACGAGAGAGGCAAGCGAGACTGATGCATCCTGCAATTGCGAGATGGTCATGGCACCTAATCTCGTCCACATGAGCTGATAATAGAGATTTGAAGATGTATTCCCCGCCGCAGCGGTTGCCGAATCGTCCGCATCGTCTATCATCTGGAATTTCGAGTTGGACTGATAAATAACCTGAAACGCAAAATCTAGGACATTTGGAATATAGTGAGCCGTGTCGGCAGCGATCGTAATTTGATTTGAGTAATCATTGATCATGGTCGTCTCATATCGAGAGTGGACTCCCTTTCGATTGTAAGTCTCGGTGCAATGCAACGGCTGATGCGCGTCCCCGATGTAATGGCCAAGGTCGGCAACTATCCTGTTTGCATTTGTCGTATCATGTTTTTCCAGGAAGGAGACTAGGGAATCGTAATCCGATTTTATTGCCCAGGGGAGAACGCCGTTTTTATAGACGGTTGAAGATCCGTACTCGGCAATCAGCGAATCGAGGTCATGCGGGAACCAGCTCGAATGAAACTCCGGGTAATAATCGATGTCTATGAAATGCCGCGGAGCTTCGTTCGGATCCGAGCTCTTGCGGTTGTCGGCATCGGAAGCATGGGCAGCGTAATACGAAGTGTATTGTGCAAACCACAATGTATCTACGGGGAAATGAATTGTAAACGATTGATTTATTATCTTGTGCCCTTCTTGTCCCCATCCGAATGCCGACGACGAATATAGGGTAAGAGAAACCGCAAGCGCAAAATGTATTCTTCGCTTCATCACTCCTCCAACAAAGATTTTGTTTGCAAGGTAAAGTCCCTTCGGCAATTCCGTCGACGGCCGATCTTCTTGAATTAAGTTTCTACGATACTAAATATAATCAATCACCAGACGGAAGTGGAAGGGATGGGTAGTATCCTAATTTCGCGCAAAGTCGCAGCTCAATACTTCTCATTTCTCTATCTTACTTCATCAAGACCAGTTTCTTTGTCGATTCAAATTTCTGTCCGTCGTTTCCCAATGCAGCAATCCGATAGAAATACACTCCGCTTGCAAACCTGTCCATGTTCATAACTTCGTTGTATCTTCCGGCGTTCATCGTTCCATAATGATCCTCACGCACTTTCTGTCCGAGTACATTGTAAATATCCAGTGTCACGTTCGATTGCTCCTTGAGATCGAAGCGTATCGTGGTAGACGGATTGAACGGGTTCGGATAATTTTGGTAGAGGGCATATGTCTTGGGAACGTTCACCGTAACAGAAAGAGTGGTCAAGTCTTTGATAGATCCATTCGTTGATACGCTTTGGATCTCATACTGGTAGGTCGAGCCTGGGGTAACGTGGTCGTCCGTGAAATTGTACGCCCTCCCCGCGCTGCTGGTTCCAACTCCCTTCAGATTGTTATTGCTAGCGTAGCTCGATACGAGTTTGAAGGATGTTGTACCGGGATCCTTTCGTAAAATATTGAAACCGGCATTACTGACCTCCGATTGTGTTCTCCATGTGAGCGTCACGGATCCTGCGTCAGCCGTTGCAAGGAACTCGGTCGCCTGTACCGAAAGAGGGACATCGCTCGGCCTGACGGCAAACGGGTAAGCTGTTATACTGCCGATAATCGGGCTGCTTGTTGGACCCGTATTTATGGAAGTAGCATCCTCTCCGTCAGTTGCAAGGGCGTAGAGAACGTGCGTTCCCAACGTGAGAGTGCTCGAAGTGCCGGTGTATGGTCCGACGCCACTCGCCTTCTGCCATGTGCCTTGCCAGGTATCCGTCGCATAGTAGACGGCTTGCACGGGAGGAGCGGTTGGCGTGTAAGTGCTGGCAGCATTGAAAGTGAACGTCGGGGTCGCGCTCGAAGTCTGGTCGTTGGTGAGCGGGGTTATTGTAGTCGTAAGCGGGATAGCCTGAGAATTCTCTTCAGATATGACCGTCTCATTATTGCTGCCGACGTTCGCGACATATATTTTATTCGTGACCGGATTAACAGCCACGGCAAACGGAATCGCTCCGGCGATCACCGGGGTTGTTTTAAACGTCGCGGCAATAAAGATCGCCGTGTTACCCACGCCGTCGATCACGGTAACGGTATCGCTGGCATAGTTTGCCACGTAGATCTTGTTTGTAATCGGGTTAACAGCAACGGCAACGGGGTTTATACCGACAGGTATGGGTCTTGTCTTGTTTGTCGCACCGTCGATCACCGTAACGCTGGCGCTTCCGTTGTTTGCCACGTAGATCCTGTTAGTCACCGTGTTGATTGCAATAGCGTAAGGATTCGTCCCGACTGCCAATTGGGTTCCCCCCGCGACAGTATCATTTGTTGCCCCGTCGTACACGGTCACGTAGTTGCCGAGCGCTAAATAGATCCTGTTTGTCACCGGATTGACTGCAACGATAGAATTAATAATTCCGGGCCTGACTATCTTGGTCATGGTGTTCGTTGCACCATCTACCACGGTCATCCCATTCGTGCCCGGTACATATATTTTATTTGTCACCTGGTTGACCGCAACGGTGCCGGGGTTACCCCCTGTCGTCAGGAGTGTGGTATCGTTCGTCGCCCCGTCAATCACTGTCACCGTCCCGCCGTCGTTCGCCACGTAAATCTTGTTCGTAACCGGATTTACCGCAACGGCCGAAGGAACGAGCCCGGCGGAGACCAGCGTGGTATCGTTTGTTGCTCCATCGATTATCGTCACGTTTTTGCTGTAATGGTTTGCCACGTATATCTTGTTCGTAACTTGGTTTACAGCGACGGCCTCTGGACTCCTCCCGGCGGGAACCGTGGTAGTGGCGTTTGTTTCCCCGTCGATAACGGTTACGCTGCTGTCTCCGTCATTCGGCACGTAGATCTTATTCGTCACAGGGTTGATCGCGACGGCATCGGGTCCCGATCCGCCGGGCACGGCGGTTGTCGCGTTTGTTGCCCCGTCAATTACCGTTGCGTTGCTCGCGAGGTTATTCGTCGTATAGATCCTATCCGTGACGGGGTTGACTGCAATAGCGTAAGATGGATATCCTGATGACACGGTGGATGTTGTCTTCGTCGCGCCATCGATGACCCTCACGCCACCGCCATCGTCCGCCACATAGATCTTATCCGTCAGCGGGTTAACTGCCACTCCATAAGGCAGCGAGCCGCCGGAAACCATGGCTGTGTCGTCTGTTGCCCCGTCTATGATAGTCACTTTGTAATTGTTGACGTCCACGACATAAACAGTATTGGTTACGGGGTTGACTGCAAGCGAAGAAGGGCCGCTGCCCGCGGGCACAAGCGTGGTGTCATTTGTCGCGCCGTCGATAACTGTCACGTTGTTACTGGCGGAGTTTGTTACATATATCTTGTCGGTGACCGGATTGACCGCCACCCCGAAAGGGTTTGAGCCGGCTGCTACGAGCGATGTATCGTTCGTCATTTCGTCGATGACTGTCACGTTACTGCTGTTGTAGTTTGCCGCGTACACTTTTTTCGTCACCGGATTGAGCGCAATGGCATCGGGGTTCGATCCGGCAGGTACGATCGTCGTGTCGTTTGTCGCTCCGTTGATCACCGTTACTGTATTATCGCCGTAGTTCGCCACATAGATCTTATCCGTCACGGGATCGACTGCAATGGCATAAGGACTAGCACCGGCAGAGACGTCGACTGTATCATTTGTTGCCCCATCGATTATTGTCACATTGTTGCTGCCGTTGTTTGCCACATAGATCTTGTTGGTGATGGTGTTAACCGCGATAGCAAGGGGACTCGTTCCGACCGGAACTGTGGTGGTGTCGTTTGTTGCCCCGTCTATCACCGTTACGCTGCCGCTGCCGTTGTTCGCGACGTATATCTTATTCGTCACCGGGTTGACCGCCACCGCAATAGGAGTTGTCCCGACATCAAGCATGGCGGTCACAGTCTGCGCAAAGACCGTTGCTCCCGTGGGAAGAAACAAAAGCAAAGCGTAGATTGCCAGCCGCCGCAGCGTCGGCAATCCGCGCATTAATCTGTGGGAAAAAGTTTTTACGGTACCGCTTAACATGGTCGAACCTGTAGCCTTAGGTTGCATCTTGCACTCTCCTCCAAAATTTGGTTGATGAACTCGATCTCTCCTCGCTGTTTAACGCCAGCAAAGCAGGATTCAGGATGAAGCATCGTAATATGCTTCTTCCCGGTTGAAATGATGTCTTGTATAGGAATAAAGATGAGGGTTGAACGGACGCCCTAGAGCGAGAACAGGCAAAAGCTAATGGAAACTCCTGGCGTTTCTCAATCTAGTCCTACTAAATTTGTCAACATATTTTTCCGTTTCATGGTTCCCGGAAGCCATGGATTCTCACACGACCATGGCGATGTTTTGTTGATCGACCGCCAAAGAAAGTGACCGCTACTTTCCTGAGGATGCAGCTGTCATTCCAACTTGCCTACTTCATTAATACTAATTTCTTTGTCGAAACAAACTTCTGCCCGTCATCGCCCGTTGCTTTGATCCGGTAAAAGTACACGCCGCTTGCAAATTTGTCCATGTTAACGCCCTCGTTGTATCTTCCCGGGCTCATGTTTCCGTAATTGTTTTCTAATATTTTTTGTCCGAGTGTGTTATAAATATCGAGAGTCACCATCGAAGCCTCTTTCAAATCGAACCTGATCGCGGTGGACGGGTTGAACGGGTTCGGATAATTCTGGTAGAGGGCATAGTCCTTCGGAACATCAACAGTGACCCATAAGGTATTTAAGTCCTTCGTCGTACCGTTTATGGATACGCTCTGAATTTTGTATTCGTAAGTCATGCCTGACTGAATTTTTGCATCCGTAAAACTGTAGGCCCTGCCCGAGGTGCTGGTTCCTAATCCTTTTAAGTTGTCGTTGCCGATGTAGCCCCCGATGAGCTCAAAGAGAGTAGATGCAGAATCTGTAGGCACAGACCGGAAACCATCGGAGCGCAGGATGTTGAAACCAGCATTATCTACTTCAGATTGTGTTCCCCATGTGAGAGTCACCTTGTCATAATCTGCTTTTGCGACAAACGAAGTTACCTGTACGTACAAGGAATGATCGCCGGAAGAACCCATGGTCCAGTCGGAAAAGCCGTTAACATTCAACGTAATCTGCCGCGGGTCACCACTTACACTAAACGGTCCTGCATACGCTTGCCAACCGGAACCTTCGTTCCGATATACGATGACATGGTTAGTATCCACGCCATTGTCGAAGTCTCTGAGCCAGCTGAAGGTGACAGTCCTTCCACTTGCAGGCTGATGGTCTACAGTAATCTGCCATGTAGTCGCTATGCCGGAATCGCCGCCTGAAGTAACGATTCCTCCGCTCCCCGTCTTTCTTGTGAATCCGACATTTCCGAGATTGTCGCTTCCGGGCTGAATAAGGAGACCAAGTAAGTGCAACGAATCTGTCCCGATATCCCTTGGAGCAACTTCGACCGTTCCTATGATTTTTCCGCTTGAAGTCTCATTTGGATTTTGTGCCGATGTATCGAACACTATTTTACTGCTATCGCCGATTACAATGTTCCCGTTTGTGAGATTTAAGTTCCCTGATACGGTTAAGTTCGACGACAAAACCAAACCGCCGCTGTCGACTGAGATAGAATCGAATACAGGCGGCGTGGCAAATTTCACTATCACATTCTTAGAGGCATGAAATTTTCCTGAATGAATTCCTGCCATTACGTTAAGTGTATCGCCGCTACTCAGAGCATTTACTGCACTGTCTATGTCGCTGTTTGTGCTCCATACCCATGCGGAAGTGTGAGGATCCCCCGCGTAATTTTTATCCCACCAGGGAGAATAATTAATGCCATCGCTCACCATATCGCCGGATGCAGAGAAATTGGTAGCCGCATTATATGGGCCGTCTGCAGAACCGAACCAGTTGCCGATTGCATTGACAGTCACGCCGGACAATACATTCGACAAGCCGGATTGAGTATTTGTGTATATGGCCGCGTTACTAACTTCTATATTTACGGGTGACGTATTAAGTAATGATTGTGCCGGCGGATCCCAATAATTCGGTGCCGGCGGGTTGGCCACCTCGCCGAACCTTATGCCTACAGTATTACCTGTAAAAGTTCCTCCATTCACCGTGACTCCGTCCAACGTCGCACTCGGAGAAATCGCGTCGGTTCCCGTTCCACGTGCTTTTACACTGAGCCCTGCGCCGGCATATGACCCGATTCCATTACCCGTTACCGTCAAGTTGTTAAAGACAAGATTCTCATAGCTGCCGTATTTAAGAGTTACGTCGATGCCTGCGTTGTTCCATGCCCAATAATACGGAGACCGGGCAATGTTACCGTTATTGCTAACCGTCACGTTGGTAAAGATTGCATCGGATAACTTTTCAGTGTAAAATCCTTTTACGGAATTACTGTCAAAAGTAGTATTGTTCATCTGCATATACTGCACCGTAGATGGGTTGGTGGCATCATTAAAAAATACCATCCCATAAGTCATGTCCCTGAATTCGCAGTTATTCACTACAAAGTGGGTCAGACTCGTAGCCCCATCTATTGCGACTCCCCACTCGTTAGACGATGAAGGCGAGACATGCGGATTTGCCTGACCCGGCGTATCGCCGCTTACATTACCGATGATGCGGACATTGTCTAGCTCCACATAGGAATAAGATGCCACATAATCTGCTGCTGCTGTGCCGGGCTGCAGAATAATTCCCGGACGTGGGTACCCGATGTTCGGTCCCGGGTTTATTTGCAAATCTTTGATCAAAACAGGATCGTTGCTGTCGGTTCCGGATGCACTTAATATTATGTTCGGCCTGTAGCCGGTACCGTATGTCACGCCCGCAACATCCGGGAGCTTGGTGAAGTCGGTTTGTGCGCCGGTGTTTTTGAGGAGTGTTCCGTCGCCGCCGCTTCCCGCCCCGAGAAGTGAGACCCGCTTGTTGATATTGAAAGTTTCGTCGAATGTGCCTGCCGTTATATGCACCGTGTCTCCGTCAGTTGCGGCATTGACCGCGGTCTGTATTTTCATTCCGCTGCCGACTTGAAACGAACCGGTAGATATCTGGCGTATGTAAGAAGCGGTATCAGAGCCTGACAACGCCAGGTCCGCATACGTTGTAGCAATAGTTACCGCATGCGCCAGACTATCCGAATACCAGGTATAACCTGAGTACAAATTATTTTTTACGAAATAATCATAACCATTGATGTTTATGTTCGTGTTTGTAAGACCAAATTCATCCTGAGCATATATTTTGTTGGGTTCAGTTATAGTGCAGGTGGACCCGTCGATATTAATATTGTCCGATCCGCGATTGGCTTGGGTAGAACCCGAGCAATACACAGCCATGCCGCCCCATGCATTTCCACCGGTCGTTATGTGCGAGACACTGGCCCCATGGACGCCGCTTAAACTCATCCCGTTGCCATATGCTGCGTTTTGGGTTGTCACATAACTGATTGTCGCATTGTCCACACCATTTAAATCGACCCCGCTCCGGTTGCCGTTTTGCACGGTTATATGAGAGATCGTAATGTCACTTATAATCGACGGAGCGTTCGACACATGTATGGCATACCCCCCGCCTGCACTGGTCCCGGATTTCCCCGACACGAAGGGAGGGATTATTGTGAAATTGCTTAACACAACGTCAGAAGAAGATACAAGAATTCCCCAGTCTGTCTTACTGGCTGATGCATCGATTGTCGTGATACTCTCACCGGCTCCCAGAATAGTAAGACTCTTATTAACAGTCAGTCTTCCACTTTGCACGTACGTACCGGCAGCAATGTTGACTGTACCGTTCGATGTGACGGCATCGATACCGGCCTGAATGGCGTTGAGTGGTGTGAGCAGACTGCCTTGAGCGCCGGCAGAACCTGACGTTGCGACTTGAACTTGCGTGCGGTTGCACGTCACGTATGCCTGATCTTGAACAGTCCATCCGCTGTTGCTTGAGCTGTTGCCCAGGAGTGCCTGCTGCACGCCGGTCGGGGCCGCACCTCCCGGGTAAGGGTTAGCGTGAGTCGTAGTGCCGTCCCAGTATCCGTTGAGGTGAAGGTTGAGTCCCCACTCGTTGCCATATTGCCCTTGGGTGTTGCTGGCGATCGTGATTCCGCTGCCGTCCGTATATTGGACGGAGATCCCGGACTTAGTGTTCTCGATGCGGTTGCCCGTAATGGACCCGGTGTTATTGCGTCCGTCGACAAGGATGCCGTTGCGGACATCGTGGATATTGTTGTTCGTAATCGTAAAACCGGTCACGCCTTGCGACACGGCGATGCCGCGGCTAATGTTGCTGCCCCAGCTGTATGTAGTGTAAGACGACGACACCGGACCAGCGATTTCGAAGCCCTGAATCGTTACATCGTTCGTCGTAATGTCGAAACCGTTCACCGTAGAGTTGTTAGGAACGGAGATCATAGCCCCCGACTGACCAACCAGCGTGAGACTCTTGTTGATAGTAATGTCGGTGCCGGCGTATACCCCTGCTTTAACGTCGATCACGTCGCCATTCGCGCTGGCATTAATTGCATACGGTATAGTCTTCCATGGGTTGTCGGATGAACCGTTGCCGGAGATGTCGCTTCCGGTTGCACTTACATACCAATTTGTTTGAGCAAAGCTCATGCTTGCGGCAAGCAATAAAGTAAAAACTATGGCCCGCAGTGGTCTGAATACTTTTACATCAGCCAATACTATTCTATAACTTGCAGCCCTGTCTTTCACCATCTCCTTCTCCTTAATTAGATTTTATGAGATAATAGCTTCTTCCGGCTACGCTCTCCATCTACCATAGATCATGCTTAAAAAAATAATTATCCCGCGGAGCTCTCGCTGTTTTCTGGAATCATTCGTCGACAGATGCCATCGGCGGTTTCCGGGAAGAGGATTGGTAGCGCCATATCCTCTTCTCAAAACCTTAATACCGGTTTCACTCTAAGGATTTATTTCCAGCCCAGACATGAACCGGGAATAGGGTCCCTTTATAAACGCTATTTCATTAATACTAATTTCTTTGTCGAAACGAACTTCTGTCCGTCATTACCAACGGCGGCAATCCTGTAGAAGTAGACTCCGCTCGCATACTTATCCATGTCGACAACCTTCTCATATCTCCCCGCGCTAATAGTCCCGTAGTCATTTGCAAAGACTCTCTGTCCGAGCGTGTTGTAAATTTCAAAAGTCACCGACGAAGCTTGTTTCAAATCGAACCTGATCGTCGTCGACGGGTTGAACGGGTTCGGAAAGTTTTGGTACAAAGCATAGTTCCTTGGGACGTCAACTTTTATGAAAAGCGTTGTCAGATCTTGCTTTACTCCGTAGGTTGAAACGGTTTGTACTTTGTACTCGTACGTTATGCCCGATGTTACTTTGTTGTCTGTAAAATCATAACTCCTTCCTGTTGTGCTAGTGCCGAGACCTTTCAGACTGTCATCGCCTGCATAACTCGCAACGAGCGTGAACAACGTCGTGCCTGAATCCGCCCGGAGAATGTTGAAGCCGGCATTTTCAGTTTCCGATTGCGTCTTCCATGAAAGCCTGACCGAGCCGACGGCAGCAGTCGCCATGAAACCTGTCGCCTGCACTGCGAGCGTAACATCCGAGCCGGTGGTAAACGAATACGTGCTTGTGTATGCGCTCAAGCCGCCGCTGTTGAACGACTGCACACGCCAGTAATATGTCGCGTTTGGATTCAAGACCAGGGTGAACGAAGTATCGTCGGTGCCGCTGACCGAGTCATCGACCATGATCGCCGTGAAATTTGAATTTTGTGAAATCTGCCAGTGATAGCCTGAAGCCCCATCAGCTGGATTGATCTTCAATGTGGAGACTGTTGACTGATTCGTCGCGCCATCGGCAGGAGAGACGAGCGCGGGCGAAGATGGCACAGCTATGGTCGTGAACGAATCCGGGCCCGCGTATTCGCCTGCACCTCCAGAATCATCGAATGCCTGTACCCGCCAGTAATACTTTGTCCCGCTCGAAAGCATGACGATCTGTGTGGTATCGCCTAACCCGCTTATTGAGTCGTCGACCACAATCGCTGAGAACGCGAGGTCTGTCGACACCTGCCAGTGATATCCCGATGCTGCCGCCGCTTTATTTACCTTCAAACTGAGGGTTGTCGGCTGATCCGTTGCGTTGTTCGCCGGTGATGCGAGGGTTGGCATAGGCGGTGCTGGACTCCAGACGCTTATGTCGTCGATGTACCAGCCTGGAAATTCCACGACCGCATCCGACTGCAAAACAAATGCTATTCTAACAGTGTGTCCTGCATAAGATTTTAGAGACAAATCTCTCTCTGTCCACGATGAACCAACACTTCCGGTTTGATCGTCGATCACCGACCAGCTGCTTCCATTGTCGGTCGATACGATCACATTTGCAAAATCAAAGTCCGCCTCCACATAACCGTACTGGAAAAACGTCAGCCATAGGTTACCGTTCGTGGATACGGTCGGAACAGCTATCGGCGGCAGATACAGGGTATCTGAAGCATTAGGTTCATAAAAGCCAGTTGAATTATAATTTGTGCCGGCGCAATTTGAACCCGAATAAGCTGAAGGTGGTCCACTGGTTGGAGCACCGATATGCCAGCTGCCTGTCGTTGTAATCCCGCTGACTGTGCCATCAAAGTTCTGGAAATAGATGTTGGTAGTGGAGACCTTTTTCGGATTCGATGAAATTAGTCCATAGCGAAACGTCTTTGCACTCATACTACTTGAAAGAGGCTTACTGTAAAGGGGACTCCCTTTCTGCAGCTCTACCTGAGTGTTTTGAGCAAACACAACCGACGTAATCAACGCTATCTGAAGCATTGATAAAAATAGTTTCGAGATTTTCATTCGATAATAGTTTCTCCTTTTGGTTTAGTTAAGATTCGCTGCGTTGCTCGCCGGTGATGCAAGAGTCGGTGGTAATGGATACAGCAGCGTGGCGCCGGGGTTTGCCAACGCAGGGGAGGGACGGATCATCCGATGTCCCACTACCCGACGGCGCAAGGGCTGTTTGTTCTAGGACGGATTCCTCCGTTATGCAGGACTTGAACTCCCGCCCGATATGATGGCCTTCTCTGTCTTACTTCACCAGCATCAGTTTTCCCGTAATGCGGGATTTCGTCCCGCAAAAAGCAGGACTCAACTTTATCGCCTGCCCAATTCGAGTACTTCGCCGGACATGCATGCAAACGCTAACATTATTTCAATAGCATTAGTTTCTTTATCGCCTCGAACTTCTGTCCGTCATTGCCCGTCGCACTGATCCGGTAGAGGTAAACTCCGCTCGCGAACCTGTCCATGTTAACGATTTCATTGAACCTTCCTGCACTCATCGTTCCATGGTTCTCTTCCATCACTCTCTCGCCGAGCACATTGTAGATATCCAGGGCCACCGTCGATTGCTCCTTCAAGTCAAAACGTATCGTGGTCGATGGATTGAATGGATTCGGATAGTTCTGATAGAGTGCATATTCTCTGGGAACCCCGACCGTCGCCTGTAAGGAATTCAGATCCCGCGTGGTTCCGTCAGTGGATACACTCTGGATTTTGTAGGTGTATGTCTCTCCGGAAGTCACCTTGTTATCCGTGAAAGCATACGACCTTCCTGTGCTGCTTGTACCGAGTCCTCGCAGCCCGTCGTTGGTTCCATAGTTCGAGACAAGTCCAAACGATGTTGTTCCCGGATCCTTACGGAGCACGTTGAACCCGGCGTTATTGATCTCCGATTGTGTCTTCCATGAGAGTGTCACTGATCCTATATCCGTTGTTGCCAGGAAATCGGTCACCTGGACCGGCAGAGACGCGTCCTCCGGATTCGTCACGGCGGCAAAATGCGGGCTGAAGCTTCCGAGGACTCCCGTTTCAGACCTCCCACCGACATAAACAAGCCGGTATTGCGGGGAAATGCCAATTGCGAAGACGGGTCCATCGACGTTCAAGTTCCAGCTGGCTTCTGGTAGCCCGGTAACCTTGTCAACTGTGCCGGCATAGTTGAAGGTTTGGCCATCTATTTGGGTGAACCATCCTCCCAAGTATACCATTGAACCGGTTACGGCAATCGACTGAGGATAAGCATCGAGATGTGGATTCCAGGAAAGGAGGGTGCCGGTCGATGATGTGTCGATTGCCGCTATAGAAGAGTCCTGTTGACCGTTAACACTGTAGAACCCGCCGCCAACATAAATGGTCGACCCATCGAGTGTAAGTGCCTGGACACTGAAGTTGTCATCGTTATATGGTGGATCAGCTAAGACAGGATTCCACGAAGTGGCGTTACCTGCAATCGTATCGACCGCCGCCAGGTGAGTCCTTGTGGAGTCTCCGACGTTAACAAATTCCCCCCCGAAATAAATTTTCCCGCCGCCGGCATCCATGGCGGCAATCGATGGCTGTGGGCTGCCATATGCATCCGGATTCCATGATGTAATCTCGCCAGTCGATAGATCAAAAGAAGCAAGATTGTTCCTTGTAGAATCTCCGGAACCTTCAAATTGCCCACCGACATAGAGGTTATTACCATATATTTTGAGTGCAAATACATCCGGGGATCCTGAGTAAAACGACCATGGGGGTGCGACAAGAGCTGCGTCGAACGGCAGGACGCTTCCCGTGTTTATGCTGAACGCAGCAAGTGCATTTCTCGACTCCCCGCCGGCGCTTTGAAACACACCCCCGGCGTAAAGCGTCGTATCGTGAAGCGCAATGGTGATCAGCTGATCATTGGCGCCGTCAAGGCCGACGCTGAAGTCTGTCAATTGACCTGTGCTCTCGACAAATGAGGCTACACAATTTCTGACCTTGCCGTTGAAGCTATAGCTCGCGCTGGCATATACACTTCCGTTGCTGTAAACTATTCCATGAACGTCTTCGTCGGCATTGGGTGACCAAGATAGAAGATTTCCGTTCGTATCCGAAGCCGCGATATAACCTCTCGATTCACCGCCGATCGAAGTAAAACCTCCGCCGAAGAATATTTCGTTCCCGTGCACGTCGAACGAAGTTACCTCATCTGCCGAGTCAACACCGGCGTTCCAGCTTGTGATGGCTGCCGTCGCCGTATCGAGAGCGGCAAATCCATATTGAGTGGTGCTGCCGAAACCCGCGAATTCTCCCGCAACGCATAATTTGCCGCCTATTATTTTGACTTGATTTATCCAGCCGTAATCTGAATTGACCAGGAGTACTTGCGGATTCCAGCCCGCATCCTGGTTACCGTAAGTTGTATCGATTTTATATATCAACGGGAATTCAGAGCTGGTATTCAGGCCTCCGGCATATATTGAACCGTTTGCCGCGTCGAAGGATGCAAAGTAGTTAAGCAGGTCAGAGTCGGTGGGGTTTGGATTCCAGGCGGTTACTGATCCGGAGGCAGCATCTAACGCGGCAACGCCGTATCTTGTGGAGTCACCGACTGTGGTGAAGTAGCCGGCGAAATATACTTTCCCGCCGTAGACAAGTACTATATTAACACCATTGTTGGACCAGCCGCCGATGGATGGAGGCGTCCATGATGACACGATGTTTCCTGTTGAAGTATCGATCTCTGCGATGCACTGCCGGGAGCCGCCGCCGATGTTTGAAAAAAATCCGCCGACAATCAGATCGGGGCCGTTGAACGCGATGGCTTCCACTTCATCATCAGGATCTGGGTTAAACGTTTCCACAACCGTGCCATCCGACCGAATGTGCGCCATATTATTCACGGCAGTATTTCCGATATGGTCGAAGAAGCCGCCGACGAAGAATCCTCCGCTGCCGTCTGGAACGAGAGCGTCTATAGATCCCGGGGAACCGCCGCTTGTAATAACCGGGATGCTTGGATCGTGGATACCCGTCGTTGCATCTAGCTTGCCGAGCGGTCCGGTGTAGGGACCAAGATAAGTAAAGTCTCCGCCGATATAGACCCTGTCGTGTGCATCATCGACCAGCACAGAGTTCACCGTGTTGTTCGGAATCCAAAAATTCGTATTGAGCGATTGGCTGGGTGTTCTCGGATGTGTGTAGTTAAGACCCGGGTTACCTCGAAGGGATGCGCTCAGAAGAGATCCGTTCGAACCAAGATCGCTTATCCGTCCATGCGCATGCGAGTTGAGATTTGATTCTACCTGTGCCATGCTGATACCGTACCTCCTCGCAAGAAAGTCCACCAGCCTCGGGTTTTTGATCCTCCATTGTTCAATCATCTGCAGCAGCCGATGAGGAATGTTAGGATGAAGATTCCTTGTTCCCGCTAGAATGGCGGTTGCTCCCAGCCAGACATAAGTTAGTAGAATCGCGCCAAGCGCAAATGCCATGAAGCGGCTTCTATATTGTAATGTTTTTTGCATTTGGATCATCTCTCCTTTTCTCGTTGATCGTAATGAATTTCTCCTGCTTCCAACCTGCTCACTTCATCAGTTCCAGCTTCTTTATCGACACAAATTTCTGTCCATCGTCACCCACGGCGGTAATCCGGTAGAAGTATACTCCGCTTGCGAACCTCTCCATGTTCACCGCTTCGTTGTATCTTCCAGCGTTCATATTTCCATAATTGTCCTCAAACACACTCTGTCCGAGAACATTGTAAACATCCAAAGTCACATTAGATTGTTCCTTCAGGTCAAAACGTATCGTGGTTGATGGATTGAATGGGTTCGGATAGTTTTGGTATAGCGCATATTCACTTGGGACACCAACCGTGACGGAAAGTGCAAATAAGTCTTCAGTAGTCGCGTGTGTCGACACGCTTTGTATCTCATACCGGTAAGTCGAGCCAGATGCGACGTGGTCGTCGATGAAACTGTAAGCGCGCCCCGTACTCATTGTGCCGAGCCCTCTTAAGGCTGTATTATCGATATAGTTTGAGATCGGTTTGAGAAAAGACGAACCCGGATCTTCACGGAGCACGTTGAATCCTGCATTATCGACTTCGGATTGTGTCTTCCATGAAAGAGTGACGGAATTCATGTCGGTGGTCGCAAGGAAGCCAGTTGCCTGGACAGCAAGCGAAATGTCCGTCACACTTACCAGGTATGGGTAGCCATTGTTGATTCCACTGCTTATCGCCCAGACAGGAGTTGTGAAGTCCCAGCCTGAATCGGAAAAAGTCGATTGCAGCTTCATGTCGAGGGTAGTTTCGCCGGTGCCGCCGCCCGCGTTAGTGCCGTCGGTGGATTGGCCAGAAGTTTGCGTGTCCCAGAAACTGCTGTTAACCGTGGAAGTAAAACCAAAGCCGATGAGCCCTCCGATAAAAGATCCGCCGCTTACGCTTCCGGTGCTGTAGCTGTTGCTCACCGTGGAGGTAGCATTATAACCGACAAGTCCGCCTGCGCGCTGATCGGAACCGCTTACACTTCCGGTGCTGTAGCTGTTGCTTATTGTGGACAAAATATTATCCCCCACGAGTCCGCCGACATCGCTGCTGCCAGTATTACTGCCGCTAACGCTCCCGGCAGCATAACTATTGCTTACCGCGGCGGAGTGATTTCCACCAACAAGTCCGCCGACGCCGTCAACGCCGCTGACGCTTGCAGTGCTGTAACTTTCGCTTACGGTAGAATTCTCGTTGTAACCCACAAGACCGCCGGCATAACCATCGCCGTTGACGATACCGGCGCTATGGCTGTTGCTTATTTCTGTAGAGTTGTGAGTATAGCCTACAAGACTGCCAACATAATTTGCCCCTGTAATATTTTCACCGGCAAGCCCGAGATTTTTTATCGTTGCTCCCTGGACGAAGCCAAACATCCCGATGCCGCTTGTGCCGCTACGGGAAATATACAAACCGGATATCGTGTGCCCGTCCCCATCATAGGTGCCGCCGAAAAGTGTTACACTGTTCCCTATGGTAGAGAAGCCTTGACCGGAATCCCAACCGGAGCTCGAGGAGGCATCAATGTTCGAGGTCTGTCTGAAATACGAATCCCACGAGCCGGAATTTTGTGTTATCCAATAAAGGTTCGCAAGCGAGTCGATCTGGTAAGGGTCACCAGATGCGCCGCTCCCCGAAGGGGCCACGGCGGTTTGTGAAAATGTAATGGTAGTGTTAAGCAGAAAAAATATTGTGACTTTTATGATTGTGTATGACTTTGTTTTCATGCTCTCCTCCTTCCTACTCCAATCATCTTGACATAAACTGAACTAAAACGTAACCCACAACCAGAACCATCGTAACTACCGAAACCAGGTAACTCTTGTGTATCAAAAGATTCAGCCCCCTACTTGTTATCAGAAAACTTCCAACGATCGCGAGAACCGCCGCATTACAGTTGCAGCAGCGCTTCATCCTGGTTATTCCAATTGACTGTAAAAACCGCTGTACCTCTGTTGCTGGAGAATCAGGTTCAAGTTCGTTCAGGCATAAACACTCAGGACATATTCTTTTCATGGTCAGATCTCCTTTTTTATATCTGCGACAATGCGTCTCAACTCTGTCAGATTTTCTTTCGACACGAATGAATCTGCACCCGCTTCCGCAGCGGCCTTCCGATGCCGGTCATCGGCATATTCAGTTACTATCGTCACGCGCGAAGTTGGAAAAATGTTGTGAATCAATCGTGTAGCTTCGATCCCGTCCATACCGGGCATCCTAATATCCATGAGCACCCAGTCGGGTTTCTCAAAGATACAGGCGGCGAGTGCAGAACTTGCATCTGCGAATTCGATGACTTCATCGAACTGGTTCTGAACAATTTTTCTTATTGTCTCCCGAATTCTTGCGTTATCGTCCACGATCATTATTTTCATTACCGATTCAAATAACTCAAATTGGGACCGAAAGGAAATCATGGCCGGCCGTCATTTTTATGGTGGCTGGGCATCACGAGGTTTTGAGGGTGACGCCCTTATGCTTAACCTAACCAGATCTTTGTTTTTGTGGAACCTGTGGGTCGGTGCTTATTCAAAAGGTCCATCCTGAGGATCTTAACGCTCCTTGATCTCGGATTGGCTACGCAGCGTTACAGTAGTTCTTTCTTTTCCAACGCAAACCTTAGGAGGGCGTTGTTGCCCGTGATATTAAGCTTGCGGCAGATGTGCGAGCGATGGTTCTCGACTGTGTTGATGCTGATCGAAAGTTCTTCGGCGATATCTTTGCTTGTTTTGTTCTCAGAGATCAAACGCATGATTCGCCGCTCGCTTTGCGTAAGTTCTTCAAGCCCTGTACCATAATGCGACATCCCCCTGTTGCGCCTGACAAGGAACCCTGAAATGGAAGGGCTGATGTAATACTTCCCTTCCGATACCGCGGCCACGCTGTCTCGAATATCGGTAACCGCACTTTCTTTTAGTACGTATCCTCGCACACCGAAGTCTAGCGCTTTATTGAACATTTTTTCTTCGTCGTACATAGTCAGCACTATTACATTGACATCGAGCCTCCGTCGCTCGATTTCCTTCATGACTTCAAGCCCGTTCATCCTCGGCATGTCTATATCGAGGATGGCAATTTCGGGCTCAAGGCGTTCGATGGCATCCACGGCTTCAATTCCGTCGCCAGCCTCCGCTACTATCCGAAAAGTGGAGCGAAGCACCTCGACCAGTCCTTTACGAAAGATCGGATGATCATCAGCGATTATTAGGGTTACTTCTTTATGCATCATGGAGCGGTACATTTATCGAGATTGTGGTTCCAGACCCGGGCAGGGACTCAATTTCGTAAGTCCCGTTGATTATTCGAACTCTCTCAGAGATGGAGTCTAATCCGAGTCCGCTGTTCCCATCCTTATCGCCATCGGATGATGAAGAGTAAAAGCCAATTCCATTGTCTCGAACGACAATTTGCAGGCGGTTATTGAACCTGGCGACCGTCACCTGAGCTCCGGATGCTTTGGAATGTTTTACTATGTTGTTCAGAGATTCCTGAACGATTCTGTAAATATTTATCTCTGCTTCCTTCGTAAGCACACTGTCTATGTTATCGATGTCCATGGTGAAGGAAACACCGGATGAATCCCCAACCCTTTCGACCACGGATTTCAGTGCTTCAGTAATGCCGAACCTGTCAAGTTCGTACGGACGCAGGTTACGCGAAATCTCTCTCATCTCTTTCAGAGTACTTGATACTGTGTCGGATATTTCCGCGAGATGGTCACGGATATCTTCCGCCAACTCCGGTTTTTCCAGTGCTAGCAGCGCGCGATTTTTCACGACAAGCAGGTTCTGTCCGAGGCTGTCATGAATTTCTGCGGCAATACGTTTTCGCTCATTTTCCTGACTTTCGATGAGCCTTCGCGAGAACATTTCCCGCTGCCTCTTCTCTTTATTATATGCTGAAATACGCCGGAAGTAGATCGCGGGTCCAATCGAGACAAAAGCAGCAATAACGATTGCTCTGAACCACCATGTCATCCAGAACGGGGGAAGTACGAGGATCTGCAAGTTTGCCTCGCGGCTGCTCCACATTCCAGAACTATTAGTGCCTCTGACGACGAATGTGTATTTGCCCGGATCGAGGTTGGTGTAAGTCACGGTGCGTGAGGTGTTCGCCGGAATAAAATCCCTATCGAAGCCAATGAGTCTGTACTCGTACTTGTTCTTCCGTGGATCATTGAAATCGAGAGAGGCAAATGTAAGTGATAGCACGTTCTGTTTATAATCTAGTGTAATGCTTTTCGTGTTCTGAAGCGACTCGCTGAGCACGCCTGATTTGTCTCTGGCGGCAAGCGGTTTGCCGAATAAATCGATCCCTGTAATGACAATGTTCGGATCATAGTTTTCATGTTGCGATTCGTCTGGCTGGAATGCGTCGAAGCCGTTTATCCCGCCGAAGAATAACTCGCCACTAGGACTCTTGAAGTAAGCTCCTGTGTTATACTCGTTACCCTGCAAACCGTCCGCCTGCTTGTATGTGGCGATCGATTTTGTGCGCGGGTCGAACTCAGCCAGCCCCTTATTCGTACTGAGCCAAAGAGTTCCTCCCTCATCCCTGAGTATACCGTAGACAACGTTGTCCGGCAGGCCGTCGGCCTCCGTGAACGTTGTTACCTCGCCGGTGTGAATATCGAGACGATCAAGTCCGCCACCTTCCGTGCCGATCCAGATGACATGTTGAAACGGATCGTGACACAGGGAGAGGGTAATGTTACTGCTGAGTCCTTTCTTTTCGTCCGATCCTTCTACGTAATGGGTGAACGATTTTGTTTCAGGATTAAACCGCCACAGTCCCGTCCTGGATGTAATCCAGATCGACCCATCGCTGGTTTGACACATAGAAGTCGGAGGCGGATCGTTCTGCGGGCCTGGGTTCCTGTCAAAATAAAAATGGGACCAAGTGCCGGATTTGATGTTCAACTTATCGATGCAGCCGGGAGTCACAGCCCACATTGCACCATGGCTGTCCTGAAAGAGTCCGGCAACGATTGAAGAGGATAAACTCGCGGGATCCTCGGGATGGTGGCTGAAATATCGGATGCTGTTATTGCGAATGTTCATGCATGCGATGCCGAGATCGCTGGCAAACCACAATTTGCCATCCCGGTCTTGAAGGATGCTCCTCACAGGGTCGCTCATCTTAGTGTGGATGATTCCAAAGGTTTTCCGGCCACGGTTCATCATGTAAAACCCGCCGTAAGACGCGATCCAGAGTCTCCCCTCTGAATCCACGAGAATAGACCTGACGCTCTCGTTGGGCCAGCCGACCCCCGATTTTTCTGTGAAGGATTCGAAGTGAATTACATTTGGAGTATAGACGTACAATCCGTAACCGCCGGTGCCTATCCAGATGGCTCCGCTTTTGTCGCGCTTTATGCAAATAGCGCCGCTCTGTTGGTTCAGCAGGAGTTGGTGCTGATTGTCCTTGAGGTCAAGGAGAAAAATGCTGGAAAAGGTGCCGAGCCATAATCTGCCCCGCGTGTCCTCGCAGATGGTCCGAATTCCCCCCAGCTGCTGATGATTCGACCGACTGTCTTCAAAATACGAAACGAACAAGTTTCTCCGCTTATCGAGTTTATACAATCCTGCATTCGTTCCTGCCCAAATGTCTCCCATTGAATCCTGATAAAGCGATAATATTTCCGCGTTTATTTTGTCTGGAGGCGGCAGGAAGTTGTATTCTTTCACCTCCCTTTTGTTCGAACATGGATCGAACGAAAGCAGCTCTCCGCCGACCCCGGCCCAGAGAGTTCCGCTTCTATCACATAACAATGCCGACACTACGTTGTTCGGAAACGCTTTTGTGTTTGAAGTGTCCCATTTCGAAACGTAGTATTTAAACGGGATATCACCTTGAGCCGACTTGGCACTGCCATGGTTGTCGGCAAAAGAGATCTCAACAAGCCCGTCGCCTGAAGTGCCAAACCAGAGATTGCCCTCGTTATCTTCGGCAATTGCAGCATCGCTGAATGGTCCTTTGATCGAATCCCCGATCCATACTCTGTGGAAGTTCTCAAAGCGCGGGTCATACACATCTAAACTGCCATACTGTGTTCCCACCCATATTCTCCCCTTCTTGTCCTGAAAAAGAGCGGTAACAAAATTATCGGGGAGAGACACAGAATCGAACGGGTCATGAACGAAGACTTTGAAATTGTAACCATCATACCGATCCAATCCGTCCTTCGTGCCAAACCAGACAAATCCGCATGTGTCCTGTAAGATTGCGTATACAGAACTCTGCGATAATCCGTCGTCCGCTGTCAGGTGTCTGAGATAAGAGCCCACCATCTGGGAATATGAGGGTGCGGAGAACGATAGAACAGAAACTAAGAAAAGAATTGGCTGACGGTATCTACGCATGTATAATGTAGAAATCAAAACACGACTACAAAGTTCCCGAATTGGAATGGCTCAGCTTCGATCCCGGGTCATGCCGGCCCCGCCATGGGCGGGATGAACTCCTGCCGGAATCCCAAATTGGTTCTGGATGTCAGCTGGAGTTTACCCGGTGCTTGGCACGGGGCTGGCATGACAATCGTTATCACCAAAATAGCCCACTACCGGATCTTGACATTTATCGGATTCATTCTCAATTTCAGGATAAGCTGACATTCTTAGCCTGCTCGGGGCCGATGGGCGATCAGCCCTGACGGAATGAAGATCGATCTGATGAACTTCTGAAAAGAGGCGATGTCAGGTTTTCAAAACAAACTCGTCACAAAATTGAGATCTGACTCACGCGTGCACGTCGCCCAGGATATAATGCCAATCAGCTGGTTTCAGTCAGCCGGAGGATTGGCAAAAATAAAAAAATCGAGGAGACTTTTATAGTGCCTGTGCCTGTCGCTCAGTATTCAATCAGACCTTATGGAAGGAGCGAGAAGAAAAATGTGCTACCATCGAAGCGTATGTCAGGACAGAGGCGTAATGGAGAAGCCTTCATTAACAACTCCGACTAGTTTTGCGATGAGGGAATTAATTAGCTTTCCGATGATGAAGGCGCTTATCGGGCTCGTGTTCCTGACTTTTTTCTCAGCTGCCTCGTGGGCTCAGACACATAACTCAGAATGGCCTAGCGTTTTTTTTAGCGGATATGATCATGTGACCCATGGAGGAGTCTTTAACTATCATTCTCCGGATCCGGAAATCAACGCATCCCTTCTTGTTCGATCGGAAGATTCGTCGGAGTATGTGGAATGGGAAACGGACAAAGTGCCCGCCGACTTTCATGGATCGCAGGCCTATTTCGTCTGGATGTTCGGTATCGCGGTCACGGCAAACGGTCACTCCTTCCATTTGTCTGTAAACGGCAAAGAACTTCTTTCCTTTCGCAATCCGACGGTCAGTGAAAAGAAATCTTGGTCGTTGGATGGTGCAGGTGGATCCGAGCTTACGTTCATTCCGACCATGATCGATATGTACAATGACCTGATGGGATACGCTGTTTTGAGAATGCCTTTGAACGAGTTGAGGCTCGGACGAAGTCAGATTTTGCGAATCAACGGAGAGACCGCCGCAAGTCGGACATGGTACATGACTTTTGAATCGCCGGTTCAGGAAAAAATGAAAATAACACAACTTCCGTCTGCTGTCAGGGAAAACGGAGGAATCTATGATCTTCTTCGACTAGAAGTCACACATCTTGGAAGCCCGACAGCTGGGAAACTGTTTTTGAACGGGATTGCGAAGGAGACTTTCGATATCATCCCGGGCAGCAATTCATTCATCATGACGATACCGGAAGTTCATCACGACGAAATAATCGACGTGAAATTTGAAATGAAGGGGGCGACATTTCAGGATAGCATTCATGTCAATCCCGTCCGTGATTGGATTGTATACCTTGTGGAGCACACTCATACCGACGTTGGTTATACTGAGCCTCAAAACGAGATAATGCCTGAGCAATTGCGTTATATCGATTACGCTCTGGACTACTGCGATGAGACGGACGAGTATCCGGAAGACGCCAGATTCAGGTGGACCTGTGAAACTGCTTGGGCAGTCCAGGAGTATCTCAGCGTCCGACCGAAACCACAAGTCGAAAGGCTCTTGAAAAGGATTAGAGAGGGCCGGATCGAAGTGACAGGATTATTTCTCAATATGTCGGACATGTATGACGAATCCTGTCTGTCCAATCTCATGAATGTTGTTAAGACTTTCAAGAATGCAGGTATCGATGTTACGGCTGCGATGCAAGACGATGTGAATGGTGTACCATGGTGCCTGGTCGACTACCTGGAGAGTGCAGGGGTGAAATACTTAGATATGGGAGAGAACGTTGGACACGCACGAGAGCCGTTCGACATTCCTACGGCATTCTGGTGGGAATCGCCTTCCGGTCACAAGATACTCGCGTACCGCGGTGAACATTATCACTTTGGAAACATGCTTGGCATACTCGGTAACGAGGATAACTTTAAAGCCTCGCTCCTGCGTTACCTGAGGAATCTCGAAACGAAAGCATACCCATTTGATAAAACCATGATCCAATTCAGCGGATATTGGATCGACGATTCGCCGCCTTCCATCGCTGCCTGCGATCTTGTAAAGAAATGGAACGAGAAATTTGAATGGCCGAAGTTAAAGCTTGCCACGGTAAGCGGGTTTTTCAAAACGATGAACGAAGAGCACGGATCACAGCTTCCGACGTATCGGCTTGCCTGGCCCGATTGGTGGACCGACGGAGCCGGTTCGTCCGCGCTTGAGACTGCGTATGTCAGGGGCGCCCAATCGGATTTCATAGCGAATCAGGGACTTCTATCGATGGCAATGCTGCTCGGTGCCGATATTAAACCGGATGAGCTGCGTGAAATGAATTCCGTCAATGAGAATATTGCATTCTACGACGAACACTCATTCGGGGCCGACGAGAGTATCACGGATCCGTTGTCTCTGAATTCTACGGTCCAATGGAACGAAAAGAGCGCGTTTGCATGGACTGCTGTGAAGGAGAACGGACTTCTCCGCCAAGAATCATCGGGTCTTCTTAGAGAGTTTACGCCGAAATTGAAATTTCCATCGATCACGGTTTTCAATACGATGAACGTGGAACGGTCCGGGATAGCGGAGTTCTTTACGTATAATAGTTACCTGAAGTCAGGTAAGACCATGGCGGTCGTCGACGCAGCAGGGAATGAAGTCCCAATCGAGTTTGTAAAAGGCGGGCCCGGCGGAAACTATTGCGAGATTTATGCAAAGGATGTCCCAGCCTTTGGATACCGAACGTATAGAGTCATCGCTCGTGATCAACGATCTTCGCGGTTCGACACGCGAGACTTCACCGGAATATTGGAAAATCAATATTACAGGATCAAGATCGATTCCACTAAGGGTGGGATCGAAAGCCTGATCGACAAATCTACGGGGCTCGACCTAGTAGACGCCAAAGCACCGTGGGAACTCGGTCAATTCATTTATGAAACGCTTCCGGATCGAAGATTACTCGATGCTCCAAACTCGATTCCGTATTCTCCGGGTTTATTCACCAGAACTGGCATGACAAATGTGAGAATCGGCAGAGTGGTCGACGGCCCGATTTGGATGAGCGTAAACATAACGGGGCAGGTGACCGGATGTGCGGACAGTAATGGGGTCACATGCGAGATAAGACTTTACAAGACCGAGAAACGCGTTCAATTCGTTTATTCCATGATCAAGTTGCAGGTCTTCACGCCCGAAGCGGTGTATGTGGCTTTCCCGTTTGAATCTCAAGGTGGTCACCTGACTTTTGAAGTGCAAGGTGGGACAGTGATTCCGGGGAAAGGCCAGCTTCCCGGGTCGGCCTGCGATTGGAATGGAGTTCAAAACTTCGCTTCCGTTTGCAACAAAGACGCTCAAATAATCTTCGTAAGTCCGGAGGCACCTCTGATGGAATTCGGCGACATCAACACTGGGAAATGGCAGGAGGTGGCTCAAGTTGAGAAACCGTATATTTATTCTTACGTCCTCAATAATTATTGGGGCACAAATTTCAAAGCCGCGCAGGAGGGCGGATTGAGTTGGACGTATGACATCACCTCATCCGGCGATAGGTCGACACAATACGCGACCGGCTTCGGTTGGGGATGCCGTGTCCCGCTAGCCGCGACGTTTCGACCGAGTGAAGGCGATGACACTGCTCTGACGGCGAAATCGGTTTTACATTTCAATGATGGTGACCTGTTTCTCGTCTTTGCACGACCTTCATGGGATGGCGAGGGCGTTGTGCTCTGCATCAGGGCTACGGACGGAAAGAGAACGGTGATGAACATTTCAAACCTAATTGGTAAAAACCACTCGTTGAAAGTGTATGAAGTAAATTCTCTCGAGGAACCAATAGGGAGCGTGGTAAAAGACGTGTCTTTCAATCCATTTGAAGTGAAGTTTCTGAAGCTGACGCGCTACCAAAAAAAGTAGAGTAAGTAGTCGATGGCGGTGTGGCTTTCATTACTATGTGCTTGATGATTTGTCAGTCCTTTCCCGGTTTGCTCTCTGATCGGAACAATGACTCGAACCCTCTAAGAGTGAAGGTACTGATTGCAAGAAGGCGAGAGTTACGAGGACATGACTTCATGGTCTTGACATCCGCAACTAGAGTTTCATCGCCGATCCTGCTGAATTGCTGAGTCCGCGTTGCTTTGCTTCGTTTAAACGGTATTGAATTAGTAACCTGCAGTAGGTGGACTACACTGGGGCAAATCCCAAAGACAATCCTGTGTCTCGTCCATGAAAAGTGTGAAGAAAGGCGGACATTATCTTGAACCACACACGCCCCAACTATTGCCCAACTTGCCCCGTGATTACGATAATACTCATATTTTGAGTAGGTAACGGAGGATTACGGTTTTGTTATCACATAGCGGTTTAAGAGAAAATCATGTTACGAAATACTGGGAAATGAGAAGCGCGATTCCGGCATGGAGGTTGCGCTGTATGTACTGAATATTCTCCGCCTCTCATGGCGCTTCAACGGACGATTTTATCGATGATAGCTGTCCGCCGGTGAATTGCTCGGGTTGTGTCATCGGAGGTTACTGTTCTTGGTTAATTTAGACACCAAAATATCCGAAATTTAAGATCAGGAGGGAGATTGATTGCGAATTGAGATTCAGCACTGAAAGTCCATTTTCGATATAGAGAAAAAGCAATAAAGCTAATGATTGAAGTTCTTTTTGCCGCAACGGATATCCAGAAGATGTTCAAGCCAACCAAGAGACGTTTTCTGGTTTTATTGCTGACCGTGATGGCGCTGGGCAGCACATCAGCTTGGTCGGCGACTATATCCAGCACTGGAACCGGTGGCAATTGGAATGCGGCCGGAACCTGGGTCGGCGGTGTTGCCCCAGGGAATACTGATTCTGTTGTAATTGTGTCTGGAGCAACTGTGACAGTTAACGGCGCCAACAGAACATGTGGATCGATAAATATCCTTGGCACTCTTCAATGGAGTGCCGCGGGCGGAAGTCGTACACTGACGGTTTCGGGGGGCGGTACTGGATCAGGGACCATTGGTGGAAACGGGATAATTATTGTCGCTAATGCAGCTGTCACTGGAACAATTACTATGAGTGCGGGAACAAATAGCAATTGGATCTTCTCCGGCACAATAACGAGAACGGGTGCACTCGTCGTCAACATGACATCGACAACCGATCAAACCATAACAGGCGTTCTGATATGCAATACCTTCACTGTAAATAAAGCCGGCGGAACTTTACATCTCAGCATAACACCAACGGTGACGACAACTACCACGCTTACTGCGGGAAGTATCGACTACAACAGCGGTGGCACGCAAAGCATTCTGAACGCCAATCACCCCGCTGATCTCTCGCTTTCTAATTCCGGGACGAATTTGACTACAACGGCTGCCCTTACAATCGGCGGAAACCTAATCGTCGCTGACGGGACCACGTTTACATCGAACGCTGCTTACGCCCTGACTGTAACGGGCACGACCACCGTTGGCGGTGGAACGAGCGGAACCTTGGCCATATCGACCGCGTCGACAAATACGCAAACTTTTACTGGCGCTGTGACCGTAAACAGCGGGGCAAGTTTTACGGAAAGCATCGCTGCATCCCTCGCGTTCGGTTCTGATCTCAGTGTAAACGGTACTCTTACGGAAAACGGGGCCGCACCTGTAACTGTGGCGGGAAATTTCACGAACAATGGTTCGTACACTGCAAGCACCGGCACGCACACCTTCAGCGGTACGGCAAAAACAATCGGGGGAACATCCGGTATTTCGATCGCCAGTCTGGCGGTAACCGGTACATACACCAACAATGGCACACTCACGGTTTCGACTGCGCTCACTGGTGCAGGTGGTTTAACGAACGGTTTGTCGAGCGTGTTGAACATCGGCGGGACTTCAACAATTACGACTTTGACTGCAACTGCAGTCGGGAACATGGTGAATTACAACGGTGCGGCACAAACCGTTAAAGTAGTTGCTTATAATAATTTGACTCTAAGCGGCAGCGGGGTCAAGACGTTTGCGGTAACAACTATAAATGGCAATCTCACTTTGAGCGGCACCGCAACCGCTGCAATGGGGGCCAGCTTGGCGATTGGCGGCAACCTTTCAATCGGTGATGGTACAACATTTACTGTCGGTGCTTACACCATTACCGTCACGGGGACGACCACTCTCGGCGGAGGGGCAAGCGGAACGCTTTCTATAACGTCCATGACTGGTACAAAAACATTCTCGCGTGCAGTTACTATCAATAGCGGAGCCAGTTTTACTGAAAGCGTTGCAGAGGCGATCGCGTTTGGTTCGGACGTTACAATTAACGGTACGCTTACAGAAAATGGCAACGCGGCAATCGGCATTGCCGGCAATTTTACGGATAATGGTACATATACTGCGAGCACCGGCTTCCATACGTTTTCCGGGACGGGGATGGCGATCGGCGGATCCAGCGCGATCTCGATCCCAAGTGTTACAATAAGTGGTTCCTATGCAAACAACGGGACATTGACGGTTACGACTGCCCTTGCTGGAACAGGCGGACTGACCAATGCTGATACACTGAATATTAACTTTGCCGGCGCCGCCGGGATAGCATCTCTCACTGCGACGACACCCGGCAACACGGTGAACTACGGATACGCCGGAGCACAAACAGTAATTTCAACGAATTATTACAACCTGACACTCGGCGGCAGTGGAGCAAAAACCTTGCAAGCTGGTACAACCTCTATTGCTGGCAGCTTCACTCTGTCCGGCACAGCAACTACGACTGGCGTTATCGGTCTTACGATCGGCGGAAGTATTGTTTTAGGTTCAGGAACAGCGTTTACTGCGGGCGCCTTTATCCATTCCATTGCAGGCAGCTGGGTGAACAACGGTGGAACATTTACGTCGACAGGTTCAACTATTGGCTTCAACGGCAGCGCTGCACAAACTATCGGCGGCACAAGCGCGTCAGCATTTAATAATCTAAGCATCAACAATTCAAACGGCGTTTCACTGGGCGCTTCCGTGTCCATTGCCGGAACACTAACTCTCACTTCCGGCATCGTAACCACCTCGGCAACAAATCTACTGACAATAACAAATACATCTGCGGGAAGTATTTCCGGCGCATCATCCGCGTCATTTGTCAGCGGGCCGCTGGCAATTACATTGCCTGCAAATGTTGGAGCAGACGGGACGACATATACATTCCCGGTCGGAGAAACCGCAAATTATCGCCCGATAAGTCTGATGAATATTCGGACCGGTGCGACATCGCCAGTCGTTCGAGCAACGGTGAACGGTTCCGGTGCTACGACGGGAGACGGAACGACGATCACGAGTATTGCCCCGCGCAATTGGTATGTGCAGGCCACAAGCGGAAATTTCACAAGTGCAACGATTCAGCTCACAGAAAGCGGATTGATACCGACAAATGTCATCGGACAGTCGTCCGCGCAATCAGGAACCTATGCTTCTATCGGCGGTACGAATGTCGGGGCTACTGTTACATCAGTCCAAACCGTCTCTTCATTCCCCGGTTATTTTGCTATAGGTATCTCCACAGTCAAGCCTTTGTATTCTTACCAATCTGGTAATTGGGACAGTACCACTACGTGGACCACGGATCCATCGGGTTCGCTGTGGATAAACGGGAAAGTCCCTGGTACCATGGACAATGTCGTCATACTAAATGGCCGCACGATCTCCGTCAGCTCAAACAATAAGAAGGTAGTTTCACTTAATTTAAATGCAGGCGGCGTGGTTGACATTCAATCTACCACCGGACACAGTTTTGGAACGGTAACCGGTCAGGGGAGGATAATGCTCAGCTCCAACAATTTCCCCGGCGGAACATTTACAAATTTCGTAGCAAGCGGTGGTGGCACGATTGAGTACTATAATCTAAACGCCGCCGGATTGAGCACCACCCAATTGACATATAACAACTTGATTGTTTCAAACTATTCCACGAATGCTAACTCCGTTTACTTGAACAATTTTGCAAATCCCGCGACTTATACCGTCAATGGAAATTTTAGTCTGAAAAATTATTCATCGGGCAGCAACACGTTCTATTTTGGCAGTCCAACTGCATCTGATAATCTTGTCAGCATGACGGTCTACGGAAGCCTTTCCGTTGATGCCGGATGCAATATCAGGGTTAACAACTTTGCTACTGCACACAATGTTCCCAACGCGAGTGATGAAGGTGCAACGCCTTATCCTGTCCACACTCTAAACTTGTACGGTAACCTGACCAACAATGGATCTGTGCGATTTACGGGATTACCGTCGCCCGTGAACAACGCATACTATGCGCTTACGACGACCGCGTACAATGCTGTCAACTACGGAGACGTTCAGGTATTCTTCTATGGAGCAACGAACAATACTATGACGTGTAATGGTACAACTGATTTCTTCAGGATCGTGGTCGCCAAGGGTTTGGACGATACTCATACGCTTGAAGTAAGTTCCACGAACACCAATAATTTTGCGCTCTACGCTCCGAACAATCAGGGAAATAATGCGTTTAATGGCGGCACCAATGGTTATGGTTATGGAGTGTATTACAAAGCGTTGTTCATCCATTATGGCACATTAAAGTTGGACGCAAACATCAGCATCCCATCTCTCACAGAGGGAGGACAGGATTTCAATCTGGTTCCTACGGCGGGGTTGTGGATCAACGGCGCTAATGTATCGACGACGGTGAGTGGATTGAATGGAACCGGTTACCAGGCAGCGACGCTCTATGGCTCCCTGCGCATTAGTGCGGGTCAGTTCTCAACCGGTGATGCCGCCGGCATGGTCCTAGGAACATTAGGGACTCCGACTATTACAATCGAAGGAACAGGCGTGCTGGATGCCAGCAATGCCTGGGAGGCTACTGGTGGTACAAATCTGATGAGCTATATACAAACAGGAGGAACAGCCAACTTCAGACTCCAAGGTGAGAATCATGTAGGACCGATGTTTGGATTAAATAATCCCAATTCCTCATTTGTAATGAGCGGAGGGACTATCAATTTTACAAACAACGCTTTTGTCGATGGTACTTACGATTACAATGTAATGGACCTTGAGCCCCAGTCGGGATATTATCAGGTAACGGGCGGCACAATTAATATCAGTCTTCCGAGTTCCGCCACTGCTTATACCGTGATTTCAACCGTGCCACTTAACAATGTGAATATATCTCGAGGAAGCGGAGCAGGGACGACGACTGTCCAATGGAATACTCCGAGTCCGAACCTCAGTGTGTTAAATAATCTGGTGATTAACAGCAATGCAGTTCTAAACCTCAGCACAAGTTCCCTCAGTCTCTTTGTCGGGGGCAATTTTACAATTGCTTCCGGCGGCGCGTACACGCCAGGAACGACGGATACAACGACTTTTAACGGAAACGGGTATCAGGCATTCACAAATATTGGCACTATCACCGGGGGATTGGCCAGCCTTTCGGTAACCAGTTCCTCCAACACCACGATTATCTCTAATAATTTGACTGTGAATGGTACACTCGCGATCGGCCGGAATGCCATGTTGAATGACAGTGGGAAATATGTGTACGTGATCGGGAGTGTCGTCAATAGTGGAACACACACGGGCTTGTCGTCCGGCGGCGGCATTCGCTTGACGGGTACGACAGCCCAAACGATAAACGGCGGTGGAAGATTTTATAATCTGATTATCGACAAGTCCAATACGACCGGCGTTTCGCTTCTAAGCAATATCACGGTGACGGGAACACTGAGATTGGTGACTAATCCCAATCTTACCATCGGGTCGTACAATCTTACTTTAGACAGCCTCGCAAATGTATATACTGATCTGGCGACCGGTGCAAGCTATGATAGTCTCCACATGATCGTGACGGCGGGACTGGCCAGCGATAATGGAGTGACGAAGAAATTCTGTTCGTCGAGCACCACATTTCTTTATCCGATCGGTACGGGAACAAAATATCGCCCGGCACAAATTCAATTCACTTCCAATCCATATCAATACGGTTCAATCACCGTTAGGCCGGTCGCCTCTGCGGATCCCATGGTACAGGCAGCGAACCAGTCCATAACTTTTTATTGGAAAGTGACAAGCTCGAATTTTACGGGGATTCAAAATAATAGCATCAACGAGATCTACTATTATTATCCGGTAGATGTCCCGAATTCAACTTACGAAAGCAGTTATGTGCCGGCCACTTTCATAGCTCCAAGCTGGATGATTAATTCCGCCGGAACAGTCAGCTATACTCTCACACCGCGCCAAATTCATTTCAATTCACTTAACTACTTGGACGGCGAATACACCTGCGGTACGTCAGCGGCATTTGCCGCCGTCCCGGCCTTATACAGCATTGTATCCGGTAACTGGAATAGCACTGCAACATGGTCAACGACAAGAGGCGGTCCTGCCGGCAGTACTACACCTCATGTGACAACCGTCGTGTATGTCACCAATGGGACGACGGTGACTACAACATTGGCGGATTCTTCGGGCAACTTGATAATTGAACCCGGTGCAACACTCAATTTGGAGACCGTGACCGGTCATAGTTTCGGAACAATCGTCAATAATCCGGCGTCGGGCAGCGGAACGCTGAGAATTGCCAGCAGTGCATATTTTCCTAAAGGTGATTGGGGAAATTTCCTGGGAATCAACGGCGGGACTGTGGAATATTATCAGACAGCGGCAGGCACATTGAATTTGCCTACAACCTATGCCCTGCCAAGTGGAAGCACAGCGAACATTACCACCTATTGCAATTTGACTGCTTCGCCTTACAATGCGTCGAATATAATTTTACCGAATACGAATTTGACAATCTATAAAAACTTTACGGCAAAATATTCTGCTGGAGGCGGAACCGCCAATTGTATTACACAGATCAATGCAGGTGCAACCACGACGACTTTAGAAGTGCACGGGATTATTTCGGTTAATCAATACGGCATTCTTCAGTATATGAATGGCGCAGCACAAAGCGTCGTGGCCGATTCAGATATAATAATCGCTGCCGGCGGTGCGCTTCAGGTGAGCACTTCGGGTACGGCTAATCTTGTGAACACATTGACGCTATACGGAAATATTACTAATAATGGCACACTCGATCTGGATCCGAATTATCCTGCAAATGATAATTATAATTGCCTGCTGGGATTTGCCGGCGCATCCAGCAAGGCATTCACGAGTACGACCACGCCGACTCGAACGCGTTTGTATGCTATCAGTGTGAACAAGGGTACCACTCTCGATTCAATGGTGAATGTCATGATTGATCCTACGGGATTTCAGATGGGAAACGGCGGATTGTCATTGCAGAATGGAACATTTAGATTGACATCGGCAGTGACCATGGCACTGTCATCAGGAGGCTTCACTATTCCGGTTACCGGTGGTCTCTCGGTGAATGGCGGAACACTAAACGTTGTCACCGACGCAATTTCAGCAGATCTAACGCTGAAAGGCCGCTTGGAAATCCTTTCCGGAACAATTAATGTAGGTCCGTCCATCTCCTCCACATCGACTATTTCGTCGAGTATTCTGTATTCTGCCGCAGGCTCTCCGACAATTTCTATCTCCGGTGGCTCCCTCAATGTCTATTCTCAAATACGACGTGACACAGCCAACAATTCCGGCTCTTTAAATTATACTCAGACTGCGGGCACAGTTACTATCGGTGGGAAAAATCCGAAAGCTTTACGAGCTGCGTTCGAAGTTATGAATAGTGGGAGCAGGTTCGCGATGAGTGGCGGTACATTGATATTAGCCAACGGCAGCATCAATACGATATCTCCGTATGACATGGATATAGAGCCCGATGCATCAAATGTTACCGGCGGTGCGATCCAGTTAGGATTGTCCGGAACAACTCAGACCACGTTTCGCTTTGAAACATCCGTGCCATTATGGACTGTTACGCTCGATGCTTCTTCAAATGCCTCGGCGATTCAGGAAGTATATAACTCGACCTTGCTCGGTAATCTCACAATCGGCGGGGCATCCGGATATTACAATGCAAATGGACTCGATCTTGAGATCGGCGGCAACCTCGTAAACAACAATACAAATGCAGCCAACGGTATCAATGTCGGCGGCTTTCAAGCGCAGTCCACTACCCAAACCACATCGTTCGTTGGAAGTGCCGATCAAACGATTATCGGCACGTCTTCTAATCGGACCAATTTTGCCAATTTAGAAATAGCAACAGGTTCATCACACACAACATTTTTAAGCAGCGGTGCGTGTACCATGGTAGTGAATGGCGATTTGACTTTGACATCCGGTACGCTCAACGACGGTGGAAACCCTATGTATCTGCTGGGAGACGTCGATAACAATGCCGTTCATGTCAGTCCAAACGCCAATTCTGGCGGAATGATTTTTTCGGGAACATCTAACCAGGGAATGACCGGGAGCGGGACCGGAGTATTCGGAAATATCGAGATCAACAACAGCGGCAACGGTGTTAACATGACCGATAATTCAACGATTAACGGTCAAATCAAATTTACAAAGGGATACCTTTACATTGATGATTACGTGTTGACATTGGGGCCAAATGCGACGGTTGCCGGCACGCCGAATGCGTCGAACTTGATATTACTAAACGGAGTGTTAAGCGACAAAGGCGTCACGAAAATTTTTCCAACAGGTGCATCGTCATTTACATTCCCGATCGGAGCAAATGGGAAATACACTCCGGCTGCATTTAGTTTTTCATCGAATAGTAATTCAGGTGCTTCGATCAGAGTCATCCCTGTGGATGGATTACAGCCCACAATCAACACGGACAGCGTTAAAAATTATCTGAAATATTATTGGTATGTTTCTTCAACCGGATTTTCATCAGCGTATAGCGTAACACATACTTACACATATATCACTACAGATACCGCAGGACATCCGGCAAACATAGAACGGTACGATAACTCCATATCCAAGTGGTCAACGGTAACCGGGACGATCAGCCCGCCGACATTTACATTCACAAGCAGTTCTATCTTAGATGGTTCATATACCATCGGAGACGTTTTTGCATCTCTTCCGATGCTTTACAGCATAATGTCTGGAAGCTGGTACAACGGCGCGTTATGGTCAACTGATACCACTACGAAGATACCGTATGGAAAAATCCCGAACGGGAATCCTGTTTTCATACGATCGCAGGATTCTGTCGCTTTGACCGCAAACAATGCAAATGCCTCATCGGTGGTCATCAACGGAATCCTCGACGCTGGCAACACGACATTGAATAATATCGGGCAGGTGTCGGGAAGTGGAAAAATAAAAATTTCAAGCACGGCCAGCGGGTATTTCGCATTTCCCGGGGGGGTCTACGATGGGTTTTTCTCGAATTCGGCGAGCACGGTCGAATTTTACGGCACCATCAACGGAAGATTACCCTTAGATCCGGGCAACACGACGAAGCCATATCAAAACGTCATTTTTTCCGGAACAAGCATCAAGTATATCAGCAGCGTAGATACAAAGGTGATCGGCAATCTGACAATTCAAAACGGCAGCAAGTTGGACAATACGCAGTACAATAAGGACATTTACATTCTTGGGAATTGGGTCGACAACAACACTGGCACGGCCGGCTTCACTCCCGGGACCGGCACAGTTTATTTTGACGGCTCATCGGCTCAGCGCATTACAATGGGAAGCAGCTCGACCACAGAGACATTTTATAATTTTGCTCTTAACAATTCATCCGGCATCACGATCGCGACGGGAAACGTCTCTGTCAGCCGCAATTTATTCCTTACATCTGGAAATATTACAACGAGCAGCAACAATAGTTTGACGATCACGAATACGGACACCGGCGCTGTCGTAGGCGGGGGCGTCAATTCTTTTGTGAACGGTCCGCTGATAAAGCAAATAAATAGCGGCTCGCATTTTCAATTCCCCGTAGGCGATGCGGTCTCGTCAAATCGCAATCGGTTCGGGTACGTTTCCGTAAATAATGTTTCTACCTCCGGAACGTGGACGGCACAATTTTCCGACAAGAATCCTACAACAGACGGATACAGCATTTCCAATATGACACCGCCCCTAATGTCGGTCAACTATACGGAATATTGGAAGGTCGCCGGTCCGACCGGAGGAACTGCAAATGTTACATTGAGCTGGGATCAATACAGCGGGATGAGCAGCTCGTCATCGACGCGTGCACTTTCGTTGGTTGCGGAGTGGGGCACACCGGTGGCGGGCAGTTGGAATTCCGCCGGTAGTATGGTTTCGGATTTTGGACAAGATAGTGGTACAGTAGCTACTTCGACAGTGCTAAATCTTGCCGGGACGCAGGTCTTTACAATAGGAGCGACGACGGCGGCCATAGCTGCACTAATCACTTCGATCCAAACCGGATTGTGGAATAATCCTGCCGTATGGAATGTCGGGCGCATACCGAGCGCGATCGATACCGTGGTCATCACCAGCCCGTACAACGTTGTCCTTAATATTCCGTTGGCTATCGCGAGGTTTGCCGTCAATAACGGTGGAACATACAACGACAGCACTTTCACATTAACGGTTGCCGGGAACGTAACATTGAACGGAACATGGAGCGGCTCTGGAAAGTTAAGTATGACAATGTCAGGCGGTGCTATTTACGGCACTGGGACAGTTACGGGGAAGAGCACACTTGAAATTGCCGCCGGGAGCGAGAGCATTGTATCCAATGCTAATTTAATATTGAAAAACGTTTCTATTCTTTCCGCTGATACGCTCAATAATTATGGCTCAGTAACCATCGATTCGCTCGCAGGCAGCACGGCGACTTCTATTTTTAATAACTTTCCAGGATCGACACTGACAATCAATGGTTCACTACTCAATACCGGCACACTCAACGCAGCCGTATCTCCTAACACGGTCATATATGGTGGATCTGCAGCTCAGGTAATCAAGTCGACAACATACAATAATATCATTATCAGCGGCGCTGGAGCAAAGACCATCAATAGCGGTGCGACCACGATAAGCAACGGTACTCTTGAACTTCAATCCGGTCCGGTGTTCACAATACAGTCCGGGGCATCGGTTGCGGCAACGGGTACAGGGAAGATCGTTCTCGATCCCAACTCAAGTTATATAAATCTCAGCAATAGCGCTCCGCTTGTTCAGGTACAAACTCGAATCACCGGCAGGGATGGATGGCGCATGATTGCAGCTCCTGATACCGTCACGGTCGGTTCGATGCTCGGAGGCAAATTTGTCACGCAAGGTTTCAGCGGTTCGACTTATCCTGCGATGCAGCCAAACTTGATGTGGTGGGATGAAACAAGCAAGGGGACTTCTTTACAGGCGTGGAGGGCGCCATCGAACATGACCGATACCGTTAAGTTGGGAAGAGGCTACATGTACTATGTTTTCAACGGGGCACAAATAACCGGCCAGTCGGGAGGCGGCAACTATAGTGATACTCTTCCACTGACTATGTCCGCTCTCGGCCCAGAGCATCCGCTTACCACAGCATTCGACTTCGGTGTCACGGCCACCATGCGTGCCGGAGGCGGATCTCCTGACACGACTTACACGGATACTGCCGCGGCCGACTACGGGTGGAACCTTGTAGGGAATCCGACTCCTTCTACCATTAACTGGAATGCGTCTTCAGGGTGGACAAAGACGAACATGGACGGAACTATTTATGTCTGGGATCCAAACGACACAACCGGCGGCTATAAGACATGGAATGGCACCACTGGAAACCTCGGAAGTGGATTGATTGCGCCGTTCCAGGCATTCTGGGTAAAGGCAAACAACGCCAATCCCTCGTTGAGATGCGACAATGGTGTGAAATCGAGTGGAGGCGTTTTCCTCGAGAAAGCAGTCAAGGATTCGATAGGGAATATTTTGTCCGCGAAAGCTGCTGAGAAATCCTCCGGTAATAATCCTCTCAGCAAGGTTACCGATGATTCAGTGTCGTCATCGACGCCGGTTATCTCATTGACACTTTCGTCGAATGAACTTGAGGCACAAGCGTATCTGATGTTCAGCGGCTCGGGATTGCTGTCGTATGATCCGTACGACGCATTCAGTCTGGTTCCTCTCACTAATGATTACCTGATACTCTACTCAGTTGCCGGAGAAGGACAGCTGCCAATGCAGATTCAGGATCTCCCCGACACAGGTTTCGGCGAACCATTTACACTTCCGTTGTACGTTGGCGGAACAATGGCCGGCAAGCCACTCAGCAGTTCATTTACACTCTGTTGGAAATTAGACGGAAAACTCCCATCGGGCTGGAACATCGAGCTCATGGATGACGACAATGCAAAAGCCTATAACATTTCCGCAGAGGGTCAATTGACATTCCAGTACAACACCCCCGCCGGCATGGTGCCTTTGAGCAACAGCTTTTTGGAAAAGACTTCGAGCAACGGTTCAAGCCGGCGATCGCTCCCAACGCCTGTGGTACTCACTGTTCCATCATCTAAGTTGTCCAAGGCCGCCTCCGTGACTCCACGCTTTCGTTTGGTAATTGCGGCAAACAATAACTTGAATGGATATCTACCGACTACACCGCAACTGGAGCAAAATTATCCGAATCCCTTTAACCCTACTACAAACATTCCGTTTACGGTCCCCGCAAAATCTCGCGTTACGATCGAGGTATTTAATGTCCTCGGCCAAAAGGTTGCGACACTGGCCGATATGGATTATGATGCAGGAACTCATGTGGTTGTATGGAACCCTAGAGGCACTGCAAGCGGCGTTTATTTCTGCAGGTTGATAGCAGGCTCACACAAGAAAACAATAAAAATGCTTCTCTTAAGATGATAAGATTCCTTAATTACATACTGCCGCGAGGACGAATGCTTTTGCTTTTGATTGCATTTACTGTTTCCCCTGCAGTAGCGCAGAAAATAAATTTCGGAGCGTACACAACTTCCGCGGGCCTCAACTTGTATCCAAGCGCCGGCTTGAATTTCAACGACAAGCAGCCCGCAATACTCATTAACAGCAACGTAACGGTGAGCATCACGCTTTACGACAACGATTGCGGGTATGTACAAATTGTCGGAGATGCCACTAGAGACATTACTATCATAGTCCCTCACACGGTCTATCTAACTTGCGGCGCGAGTGAGATACCGTTTACATGTCAATGCGCATATTCTAATCTTGGATCAACCGACGTGAATGTGGCCAAGATGAGCGCCGTCGAGATATCATCCGGGGTTACAGTTATCACTGTACCAATGCTCCAGAGGACTTTAGGTGCACCCGCTCCACCACCGACGCCTGCTCACGGCGGGTACTCAGCTCCGACCGCGACAGCGTATCTATTTCTATATGGAACGCTTGGACCTGTGGGGAACGTGGCCGCAGGGACGTACATTGGAACGATCAATGTCTACGTCAACTACACTACATATTGATGATAGGACAGTCGGAGTTGTGCTGGCAGGGTGAACGGTGATCGGTTGAGGATGAAAAAAGCGATAAAGATAGGCCGCGCAACCAGAGAGAATCTTTATCCCCGTTGCTCCACGATTTGAACGATGACTCGAACTCATTGCATGTATATTCCCCCGTTTTAATAAATCGACTTGCATACGGGGGCTCTGCCCCAATTTACTAACGTGGCTCCGGATCACTTTTTGGTGTGCCGGTCAAAAGGAGTGGCGGCAGAATTGTTTCTTTGCCAATCATCCGCCATTGGAGTATGGCTTTAGCCGCAGGAATTTATTAGATTAACAAGAAGTCAGAAGGCACAATGAGTTACCGCAGGCGATCCGGCATAAACACCTTCCATGAGGTGATAAAAGCGGTCAACGACGTAGTTCACATAGAAAGATAGACATATGTGGCTAACTCGACTTGCTCTCAGATACCCCATCTCCACACTGATGGGATCAATTGCAATTTTTGTTTTGGGGTTGGTGTCGTTTCTTCAGCTCCCTATCGACATGCTGCCGAACATACAAATCCCTGCGGTGTCGGTAATCACTTACTATAATGGTGCCGCTCCAAGTGATATGGAGCAATCCGTGACTATACCACTCGAACGGGCTGTCAGCAGCACAAACAACGTAAACTACGTTCAATCTCAAACGCGGGAAGGGGTTGACAGGATATATATCTATTTTAATTGGGACGCAAACACCAATGTTGGACTCGTTGACGTCATCCAGAAAATAAACAGGGCATTCAGTCTGCTGCCGACCGGCGTATCTCAACCCATCGCTCTCAGATTCGACATCTCAAATTTACCGGTATGCAGCATCGTACTTAGCAGCGGCATGGACGACCGAGAATTGTACGACCTCGCATATAACGTCATCGAGCCGCAAATCGAACACCTGGATGGCATCGCATCTGCTGCCGTGACAGGCGGAAAGATTCGTGAGATCCATGTTGTGCTCAACAGAAATAGAATCGAAGCCCTCAACATGCCGTTGCAGAACGTAACCGATGCAGTCGCACAATCAAATCTGATCATCCCATCCGGAGATTTGAAAACCGGTGTGTTCGACTATTCGTTAGCTACGGAAAGTCAGTATAACGTAGTTCAGCCGATGGAAAATATGGTTGTGAAAGTCATCAATGGCATTCCAATTCGCATCAAGGACATTGGTTATGTTGAAGACTCGTATCAGGAACAAACGGAGGTCGTCAGAGTGAACGGCCAGCACGGTGTGGTCCTGCGCGTTCTGAAATCACCCGATGCAAATACTGTGGATGTTGTTGACGAGGTGATAGATGAGCTCCCGAGACTCCAAGGTGTACCACCATCGGTACGATCATCATTGTCTTTTGATCAGAGTCAATATATCAGAGATTCGATCTCCGGTCTTCAGCAGGAAGCTCTCATGGGTGCATTGCTTGCAACGATCGTTATCCTGCTATTCCTTAGAAATGCCAGGAGTGCACTGGTAATTTTCGTAGCGATACCACTCTCGATTTTGGTCACATTTATCTATTTCAGATTCAGCGCAACCACTTTAAATATCATGACGCTTGGAGGCTTGGCGCTCGGGGTTGGAAGGCTGGTAGACGATTCAATTGTCGAGCTGGAAAACATAACACGGCATTATAATTTAATGGGCGGACAGAAGATCAGCAGGATGCAGGCTACACTTGATGCCGCACTGGAAGTTGCTGGACCGATTTTCATTTCCACTCTCACAACGGTAATAGTCTTCTTGCCGGTAGTTTTCCTGAGCGGTGTAGCAAAGCTCCTTTTCCTGCCGCTCGTGCTTACCATCACCGTGGCATTGTTCGGCTCTTTTTTCGTTTCAAGGACCGTTACTCCCCTTCTTTGCTACAGAATTGTTCAGCCTGAAAAGGAAATAGACCTAAATTCTAAAAAGTATCTCGTTAGATTGAGATTAAGCTTGAAAAATCTTTTTGAGGACATAGACATTAATTATCAGAAAACCATCGGGTATCTTCTGAAGCATAAGCGGTACGTCGTTTTCTCCGTTGCAGGATTCGCACTTCTTTCGTTTGGGCTATTCAAGTTTGTCGGCACGGAGTTTTTCCCCGACAGCGATGAAAGCCAGTTCAGCATATCGGTCAAGCTGCCGGTGGGCACCCGCATCGAAGAAACTGAAAAATATGCAGAAAGAGTTGAAGACATCCTCAGAAAAAATATCCCGGAAGTGAAGGCAATAATCTCGGATATTGGCATGCCAAGTCAAAAGAGCGGCCATCTTTTCGGCTCGAATCCCGGAACGTACGCGGCCGGCATCCAAGTCCAGCTTGTGGAACCGGCGCAAAGAAAACGCTCAGAGGCGGAAATCATCAATGCCGTGAGACCGGTTCTGATGACTATGCCTGGAGCAAGAATTTACGTTACACCCGGCGGGTTCCTGCACTTTTTGCTGAATTTCGGCTCCGCAGCCCCGATCGATGTCGAGATCATGGGTTATGATATGGCGACGGCGATGCGGTTGACCCAACAAGTATACACCATGGTGCGTTCAACGCCCGGTGCAGTTGATGTTCAAATAAGTCAAGACCCAAACCTTCCGCAACTGCGAGTGATTGTGGATAGAAACAAAGCGGGTGCGCTTGGAGTGAATGTCGCCGACGTGGCAAACACGGTTTCAACGGCAATCGATGGCTCGGTCGCCTCGCTGTACCAGGATACACGAAACGGCAACAGCTATAACATACTTGTTCGTTTAAATGAGAGTGATCGCAACAGAATTGATGACATCCGATGTTTGACGGTGAATAGCAGTTCAGGGCATCTGGTGACGCTTGGTAACATTGCGAATGTTGTAATGTCGAATTCCCCTGTGGAAATAGACAGGAAGTATCAACAGCGGATTATTGATGTCACGGCAAACGTCGCAGGGAGAGATCTGGGAAGTGTCTCCTCTGAAATCCAAAACAAAATTAACACTTTGGCTGTCCCATCCGGGTTTCAGGTTATTCAGAGTGGAAACATCGAACAGCAGAACAGCACGTTCAGGTCTTTGGGCCTCGCTCTCATACTTGCAATTATCATGGTTTACATGGTCATGGCCTCTCAATTCCAGTCGCTCGTCGATCCGTTCATTATTATGTTTACAATTCCACTTGGAGTCGCCGGAGTAGTTTGGGCGCTCTTCTTGACAAACACAACTCTCTCAGTCACCTCGTTCGAAGGGGTGATCGTCATGGTCGGGATCGTCGTTTCCAACGGGATACTGCTGATCGATTACATCAATCGCCTGCGAAAAAGAGGGATGGAGCTTCATGAGGCAGTTATGACAGGCGGACGAACGCGGCTTCGTCCAATATTGATGACTTCTCTTGCAACGATTTTTGGCCTGATTCCCATGGCTATAGGAGTGGGCGGTGAAAGATCACAGGCGCCTTTGGCTATCGCCGTGATAGGCGGACTGACGGCATCCACATTCTTGACACTGATTTTTGTCCCGACTCTATATACGATATTTGAAGAAAGATTCAAACGTGAACTGACCGCTAAAGAGCAGGGGCGTACCGTTTCCGTCTGAAGTGATCAAAGAAATTCGATGTGCTTCCACAAAAGTGATCCCGTGTTATACTGGTAACTTTAGATGACCACCCCCCGAGTTGATCTGCTAATGAAAAATCAGTAATCAAATCAGATATTGGCGGCCCAAGTCGAAGTGGGAGCCGCTGAACTCTCCATCCGGGGTCATGGAACACTTCGGGAATAGTCAATTCCTCGTTTGCTTTTCGATCTGAACGATGCCTCTAACTTTTTAATGTCCCAAATTCCGATTCGCATTGATAGAACGGCGATGGAAACGACAGTTCTCCAGGAGTGTCGGCGCACGAGGTTCCCTTCGGCCAATGGAGCTGTTTTGGCAACCTATTGCGGGATCACTTCTCGGGTACACGGCGGCGGCGCGGCAACAATGCAGTGGTAATTCAAAAGTCGGTATGCAAAATAGTCAATGTAAATTCCCATTGGTTATTTGCCTGTCCATGTGAGTTCGAATTCACAATAACCCTTATTAGACTCAATTAATGTTACGTATCTCATATTTACATCTTTGGCGCCTGACATCTCTAGAGCTTTCGTGTAGAATCCGATAATACTAAAACCCATAAGTCTATGCTGTTTTTCAAATCCAGTAAATGTCAACGTTGCTCTGTTGTTTCCCATTTTTACATTTACTGATATTCCTCTGAAATAAGTCTCAAATACCATTGACGATCTATTTAAGACAAATTCCGGCGATCCTAATTTTATGAAGAACTTATATAAACCCTTCAACTGTTTTTCAATTAACGTCTCGGATCTTTTTATCAATTCATTTTCATGACCATTTGCTGTCTGTAAAAGATCTTGTTCTAGAAACCTGACAAAATCATCCAATCTGTACCAACTTGATGACAATACTATGTTCTCAAATACCTTCTTGGTTTCGTCATTCAACCTGCCGACTATATTATCATAAACATCTTCACCATTTCTTTTCTTGATGGATTCGATAGAATCACGAATCACAGAACCCTTGATTTCAATCATCTGATGACTCCTCTGTCATTTTTCGTTAGTATTAAGCAAGGCATCGGCCCCAGGGAGCTTGGTCGGGATTGGTTCAAAAGTTCTTGGAATAACACTCTTGATTACGGTCGCGAGCACGAAACTCTTCTATGCCATTCCCTGCCTCCTGAGTGAATATTATTGAACGCGGCCGAGAAATGCAAATGGAGACTGCTCGAAAAGAAAAGTCCCTCCAAAAAATTTGACGGGACTTAGAGAAAATTCCAAGCTTGAGAAGCCTGAATTTGCTCGGCGACAAGATCCGTTTCTTACAAAGTGGCAACCTCTTCGTATATGGGGGTTGTGCTTGAAGTTAGGCATTAGCCGAATACCCTGTGAAGGGTGTGGATACTCGGCGTATTGCCCGCATGAATAATATCAGATTTCTGCGTATCTTGAGCTCCAGACGTCTCGAGCGAAAGCCGGCTCGATACGTTCGAAACCGAAAAATGAAACCGCTGAGAACGCCGAGATAGTTTATTGGGAGGACGAGTTGGTATTTTTTTGCACTTTCGCGGTCAAAAATATTCTTGCTTCACGAATCTAGTTTTTAGGCGATAAAACCTACTATGTTCAAATGAAAACTTTTAACATTGCCATTTTCGGGTGCGGCACTGTGGGCAGCGCAGTCGCAGGAATTCTTCTCGATATGAAGAACGTGCTCTCTGACCGTTCTTCGCGAACCGTTGAGCTGAGGAAGATAGTCGACCTTTTTCCCGGGAAGAATTCTAAGAAGTATAACATTCCACCGGACCTCTTCTGCGGCGGCGGAAAAGATTTGACGAAGCAGGAAGCATCGAAATGTATTTCTGAGATTATTGACGACAAAGAGATTGACCTTGTGGTAGAAACGATCGGAGGGACCAGCGATTATCTGCTGTCGGTGATTCTCAAAGCGCTGAACGCAAAGAAGCATGTCGTTACCGCGAACAAGGCTATGCTCGCGGAGAGAGGAGATGTTATCTTCAGAACGGCAAGAGAAAACAACGTTACCCTTGGCTGCGAAGCAAGCGTGTGCGGCGCCATACCGATTATCAAGACGATACGGGAAAGTTTCACTGGAGATGAGGTGCGGGAAGTTTCTGGCATTATGAACGGCACCAGCAACTACGTCCTTTCGAAGATGGAGCTCGACGGGGTCGATTTTAAGTCAGCGCTGAAGATGGCACAGGAATCCGGATTCGCTGAATCAGATCCCACGCTCGACATAACAGGCGGGGATGCGGCTCATAAGCTTGCCATACTTATTCGGCTCGCATTTGGCAAGGAAATAAATTACAGCGATCTGACAAAGGAAGGGATTCAAAACATCGAGAAGGAAGATATTGAATTTGCCAATGAAATGGGTTGTACCATCAAGCTTATCTGCCATGCAAAGAAGATTGACGGGAAAATATTTGCTGCCGTGAGGCCGATGATGGTGAAGCACGATAATTTCCTCTCACAAGTACACGGGGCAACCAACTGTGTAGAGGTAATTAATAAATATTCCGGCAGGCACTATTTTATGGGCGCTGGCGCGGGAGGCTTGGAAACTGCAAGCTCCATAGTTGCCGATATTGTTTTTACAGCTCGCTACGGTGCCAGCGTTGAAAATGTCCCCGCATCATCGCAGTTAGAATTGGTTGACGCCGACCATTTTGAGTTTCCATATAATATCACATTTTCAACCGAAGATTGTCCCGGGGTTACCGGACTGGTAACGACTGCAATTGGCGAACATAAAATCAACATAGATACGGTGAGCCACAATCGTCGCAACAAGGAGAAGGCTGTTTTTTCTGTGGTGACAATGCCATGCACGATGCGGCAGATCAAGAGCGCGATTGCATCGATCAGAAAAAAATCACCTGATTTACTTGCGGATGAACCGAAGGCGATTCCGATCTTGCAGTAAGCAGCTTCGTCTAGAAGAGTGGTAGTGGTACAGTTCGACGTTCTCCGCGAGTTGAGCCGCCAATCGAATGGCACGCAGGAGGATGTCGTTCATATCTGAGGCGGCCTTGATTCGAAACCTGTGGGAACTTGCTCCCACACTGTCAAACGAGTTATAGCTGTTTCCATTATGGGGGAACAAATTGTCGGTTTCTTCAGAGCGAAGGATGCAGGTCGGTTAGAGATATGAATGAGGTCGCCAGTCATGTAAAATTGTATAAGTAATCCCGCCTTTTGTATAACATCCTCCCAGCTCAGCCACGTTATATTAGTATCGCGAGTTTCGACTCGTTGTTATTGTCAACATACGATAGAAAAGGAGAAACAATGCAGAAGCGTAAACTAGGAAAGAGCGGCCCGGAAGTTTCAGCGCTCGGGCTTGGCTGCATGGGAATGAGCTTTGCCTACGGGCCGGCTCCGGACAAAAAAGAAATGATCGCGCTAATACGCAAAGCGGTGGAGCTCGGCGTGACGTTCTTCGACACCGCAGAAGCGTACGGCCCGTTCATAAACGAAGAACTTGTGGGCGAAGCACTTGCTCCGTTCAAGGGAGAGGTGGTCATCGCCACGAAATTCGGTTTCAAATACGATCCCAGCGGGAAACAGACGGGCCAGGATAGTCGGCCTGAACATATCAAAGAAGTCGCTGAGGCTTCGCTGAAACGACTTAAGGTCGATGCCATCGATCTCTTCTACCAGCATCGCGTCGACACGAGTATGCCGATCGAAGACGTGGCAGGAACGGTGAAGAAGCTGATTCAGGAGGGAAAGGTGAAGCACTTTGGCCTTTCGGAAGCAGGAGTGAAAACCATTCGCCGTGCGCACGCTGTTCAGCCAGTGACTGCACTTCAAAGCGAATATTCGTTGTGGTGGAGACGACCCGAAGAGGAAGTCTTGCCAACTCTCGAGGAACTCGGGATCGGATTCGTTCCATTCAGCCCACTTGGCAAAGGTTACCTCACGGGAAAGATCGATGAGAAAACGAAATTCGACAAATCTGACTTCCGTAATATTGTACCACGCTTTACGCCTGAGAATCGAAAAATGAATCAGTCCCTGGTTGACTTGCTCGCATCCATCGGGAAGAGGAAGAAGGCAACGCCCGCCCAGATAGCACTTGCATGGCTCCTTGCGCAGAAGTCATGGATCGTTCCAATTCCGGGAACCACGAAGCTGAACCGTCTTGATGAGAACATCGGAGCAGTTGAAGTCGAGCTTAATCCTGAGGATCTTCGTGAAATTGAAGACGTTGCGTCAAAAATCGCGGTTCAAGGCGCCCGGTATCCCGAAGAACTGGAACGAAGGACAGGTCTCTAATTAATATCAAAGAAAGGAATTTTTGACGTGAAAGCGACGGTAATATATGGGCCGCGCGATGTGCGCTTCGAAGAGCGCGACGACCCAAAGATCATAAAGCCAACGGACGCCATTGTTCGGATCTCGGCGACCTGCGTCTGTGGTTCCGACCTCTGGACTTACCGCGGCATCAATGCGGTTGACCAACCTGCTCCGTTCGGCCATGAATACTGCGGGATCGTCGAGAAGGCAGGAGGCGCAGTCAAATCCATCGAACCCGGCCAATTTGTAATCGGTTCTTTTTTCGCCTCCGATAACACATGTCCACATTGCCACGCCGGCTATCAGTCGTCTTGTGAGCACAAAGAGTTGGTTGTCGGCGCTCAGGCACCTCTGCTGCGCGTCCCGTTAGCGGACGGCACGCTGGTCCCAACACCCGGTGTTCCATCGGAGGATTTAATCCCAAGTCTGCTGACACTCTCCGATGTCATGGGCACCGGATGGTTCGCTGCCGACGCAGCGAACGTCAAGCCGGGCTCGACCGCGGCGGTCGTCGGTGACGGCGCGGTCGGTCTCCTTGGTGTGCTCTCCGCAAAACATATGGGCGCCAAACGAATCATCGCGATGAGCCGTCACGAGTCGCGGCAGAAACTTGCCCGCGAGTTCGGTGCAACCGATATCGTGGCCGAGCGCGGTGAGGAAGGTGTTCAACGTATCAAGGAACTGACGAACGGAATCGGTGCTGACTCGGTGCTTGAGTGTGTAGGTACCCAGGAAGCAATGGTGCAGGCGATCCGTTCCACGCGGCCCGGTGGGTCAGTGGGCTACGTTGGTGTCCCGCACGGTGTTGAGCTCAAAGGCGAGGAACTGTTTTGGACTCACGTCCATCTCCATGGCGGCCCCGCGCCTGTGCGGCGCTATTTGCCCGAGTTGATCAAACTCGTGTGGAACAGGAAGATCAACCCCGGCAAGGTCTTCGATCTGACCCTGCCGCTTGACAGAGTGGCGGAAGGTTACCGCGCTATGGATGAGCGAAAAGCGATTAAAACGCTCTTGCGTCCGTAAATCAAGGAGAACCCGCAAATGGCCAAATAGCCGAAAGACGAACTAGGCAGTATCGCAAAGGCCGATGACCGAAATAATTTTCGACGGGAGGCGCCTCATGCGGCGCTGGTTTAGGAGCGGGTGCTAAGAGGAATTTGAATCGTTCAACGACAACTTAATTCTTCTCAGCGCAGTATCTAGGTCCCTCTTTATTTGATGCTCCCATATCCTCAAAACCTTCCATCCTTCTTTCCGAAGAACTCTGTTCACTTCGCGGTCACGCTCTTTATTTCTTTTCAGCTTTTTTGTCCAGTATCCTTTATTTGACTTAGGAGTGTTATGATGGTACGGGCAGACGTGCCAAAAACAGGAATCCAGAAAAACGACTACCCTTTTCTTTCTAAAGACAAAATCTGGTTTCCCTTTGATAGTGGAACAGTTCCGTGAAAAGCTTAATCGTCTTTTGCGAAGTTCTTTTGCAACGATCAATTCGATCGAAGTGTCTTTGCTTCAAATGTTCTACATGTTCTTTCTACGTTGTGCTTTTGTAAGGTTATCAGCCATGCAGCATTTAGTTTCCCTTTTTATTATCTTGAACAAAAATTAGAAAAAATGAACATCGATGATATAATATCGTACTCTGACATTGTTTCGGCAGAGGGACAAAATATTCAGCGCGGGATGAACTTTAATGTTGGCAATGGCTACTCAGTGTTTCTAATGTCCGTTAGGAAAAACGCACCATACGCCGACAAGATCAATGAAGCAACTAATTCGATTGTTTATGAAGGCCATGATGCTCAAAAGAATCATGCGAGAAATCCAAAGGACGTCGATCAACCGATGGTCACACCTAAAGGCTCTCTAACTCAGAACGGAAAGTTTTTTGCCGCCGCTCAAGCGTTCAAACTTGGTTTGACGCGAGATGCTCATAAGATCAAAGTTTATGAGAAGCTGGATGAGGGAGTGTGGTCTTACAAGGGATTCTTCAACCTAGTCGACGCGAGGATTTTCTTCGATGGAAAAAGAAACGTTTTCAAGTTTTACCTTCAAGCTATTGAGTTGAAATCTTTCCATCGAGAAACAATCATCCCCAACAGCAGGTTGATTCCGACAGAAGTGAAAATCGAAGTATGGAATCGGGATAGAGGAAGATGTGTGCTTTGTGGATCCACTGAGAACCTACATTACGATCACGACCTTCCATTTTCAAAAGGTGGGACAAGCTATAGTGCGAAGAATGTGAGAATACTTTGTCTCAAATGTAATCTGAAGAAATCCTCAAAGATAATGACCATCATACCGCCGTTATTCTCATGAATCCCGCATCCGGGCCATCTTATTTTATCCATTTTATCTCAACTTGTCTTTCCATCTGTTTGAATTCTCGATCACCAGTCACCAACACTGCTTTCATCTGTTTTGCGAGTGCGGCGCAGTACGCATCACCAAGTGAAAGATGGTAAGTCGCTTTTAATTCCGCAGCCAGCTCGGCGAGTTCTCGGTTGACATCCACTACCGCAAGAGTCGTTTCATGTTCAAATTGTTTTGCCGCTTTCACTCCAGTCTCTCCCTGAATTTGCTGGACGCGGTAAAGAACTTCTGTCCAGTTCACTGCAGAGATGTACACTTCTTTGTTTTGATCCACTGCTTGAGAGAGAAGCTGCTCCACCTGTTCTGCTGCAGGCTCATCGAACAGCAGGGCAAGAACTGCGGAGCTATCGAATACCGTGTTTGCCAAGCTTCGCCTCTTCCTTATGCAGGTCTTCTTTGCGGTCGTCAAGCAGCTGTTGCGTTGCCGGCTTCGTGCCGGGTTTCAACTTCAGGATCCCTCTGAATTTTTTTATCGTCTCGCGAGTGATCGGCTTCAAAACGATTTCGAACTTCTCTTCGTCAATTTCGAGCTTAAACCTCGTTCCTTCTTGAATGCCGAATTTCCTCCGCACAGAAGACGGAATGACAATCTGTCCCTTTGTCCTTGCTATTGTTTCCATCGCAGAACTCCTTTTAAATTGGCGTATGAAATCTAATATATTTCTTACTAAAAGTCAACGGTCGGACACACAATATATTTCCTACTTAAGCCGAAAAGAAGAAATATTTTTCACTAGCGGAACACCTCACGTCCTCGTTGAATCGGGCGTTTTGCTTATGATATACGGCTTGCTTTCGAGTCCCTTTTCTAAGTGACTGAAAAATGTATCTTTATTCCCGCCTTTTGTATAACACATGCCCAGCTTTTCGTTCTTAAATTTGTATCTGAAACCCTTTGGTTTATTCTTACGGTTAATCTGATACACAAGGAGGAAAATCATGCAGAAGGTTGTATTAAATAACGGTGTGGAGATGCCCATCTTAGGGTTTGGTGTTTATCAGGTACCTGACGCCCGGGAATGTGAAAGAAGTGTCCACGAAGCTATACAGACAGGCTATCGCCTGATAGATACCGCGGCTGCATACATGAATGAGGAGGCTGTCGGCAAAGCGATCAAGAAAAGCGGCGTGGCGAGGGAAGAACTGTTCGTCACAACGAAGCTTTGGATTCAAGATGCTGGTTATGATAGCACAAAGAAGGCTTTTGAAAAATCATTGAAGAAGCTGCGGTTAGATTACCTGGACCTCTATTTGATTCATCAACCCTTTGGGGACGTTTACGGCTCCTGGCGAGCGATGGAAGAGCTTTGTTCGGAGGGGAAGGTTAGAGCGATCGGTGTCAGCAACTTCCAGCCGGATCGGATAATGGATTTGATCGTTCATAACAAAGTGGTTCCATCGGTAAATCAGATCGAGACTCACCCTTTCAACCAGCAAATCGAAAATCAAAAATTCCTTCAGGAAAACAAAGTCCAGATCGAATCCTGGGCACCGTTCGCTGAAGGCAAAAACAACATTTTCAAGAATGAATCGCTCCTTTCTATTGCCGACAAACATAAGAGAACGGTTGCTCAGGTGATTCTGCGCTGGTTGACGCAAAGAGGAGTAGTTGTTATTCCAAAATCGGTTCACAAAGAAAGAATTATCGAAAACTTTAACGTCTTCGATTTTGAATTGAGTCATGAGGATATGGATTCAATTGCGACGGTGGATATGAAGGTTAGCAGCTTCTTCGACCATCGTAATCCGGAAATGGTGAAATGGCTATGCAGCAGAAAACTCGATATCTAAAACCAATGTTATCATCAAACAATTTCGAAAGAGCGAGATAGAGAAATGAAAAACGTTTTGATATTGGGCGCTAGCGGCAAGATTGCAGGTAAAGTAATTGACCTGTTGATGAAAAAGGAGGATATCCGCTTGAACCTTTTCTTGCGAAATCCTCGCAGACTGAGAAATCGTGCAAATGATAATTGCCGCATCATCGAAGGCGACGTTTTAAATCTAAATGATCTAAAAGAAGCCATGACGGGGATCGATATTGTCTACGCAAACCTTGCGGGCGATTTGGAGCAGATGGCGAGAAATATTGTTAAGATCATGGATGAGAAGAAGGTGAAGAGGCTTATATTCATTAGTTCGATAGGTATTTATGACGAACCAGTAAGGCCTGTATTGAAGCCTTATAGAAAAGCAGCGGATGTCATAGAAGCATCGGATCTCGAGTACACGATCTTAAGACCAACGTGGTTCACCAACGCAGACGAAGTCGATTATGAAATAACCAGGAAAGGCGAACCGGAGAGAGGTTCGGTAATTTCTCAAAAGAGTTTAGCAGCGTTCATCGCGAAAGTCATTGAATCTCCCGACAACTATATTCGTGAGAACCTGGGGATAAACAAACCAAATTCTTAGTACCACAAACAAAAAGGAATTCTAAAATGGAAATTAAACGAAACGGTTCACAGCCTTCAGGCAAAGGCCCGGATGAATACTTCACCGGCACTGTCCGCATTGATCCACTGTTCGAGGCGCCTGCCCCTGCACGCGCGCGCGGTGCCTATGTCACATTTGAGCCCGGCGCACATACAGCATGGCACACGCATCCTCTCGGACAGACACTGATCGTCACGTCGGGCTGCGGCTGGGTGCAGAGCGAGGGCGGCCCAAAACGAGAAATCCGGCCTGGCGACGTAGTCTGGTGCCCGCCGAATGAGAGGCATTGGCACGGTGCCACACCGACCACCGCCATGACTCATATCGCGATCCAGGAAGCGCTCGATGGAAAGGTAGTCACATGGATGGAAAAGGTCAGCGATGAGCAATACAACGGAATTCTGCGCGCAAAGGAGGGCAATTGATGATATGACAACTCTCAACGGATGGGAAAACTTCTACATAATCGTCGGCTCATCTGCCGGCGCGCTGATAGGACTGCAGTTCGTTGTCATTACGCTCATTGACCGGGCGTCGCGGCCTGCCGCCGAGGCCGGGGCCGCATTTGCGACCCCAAGCGTCGTCCATTTTGGAGCTGTCCTATTGCTGTCGGCTATTGTCAGCGTTCCGTGGGATGGAATCACCGCGGCTTCAGTTCTTTGGGGACTCGTGGGCTTCTGCGGATTCGTGTACGCAGCAGTCGTAGCTCGACGTATGCGAGCGCAAACTGCCTACCGGCCGGTATTCGAAGACTGGCTGTTTCACGCTCTGCTTCCACTTGCAGCGTATACATTGCTCGCGCTATCGGCATTCTTTGCTGACTCCCACACTGCCAGGGCCCTACTCGGCGTCGGCGCCTCGTCGTTGCTGCTTCTCTTTATCGGTATCCACAACGCCTGGGACTCCGCAACGTACAATATCTTTGTCGGGAAAAGAAGATAGGGCGATAATGAACGGAACCCCGGGGGAAACATGGAGACTACTGTTTATTCTCTCATCGGACAGAACTAACTTTAAATGGATTGACGTATGATACATTTCAAAACAATCAGCGACCTAGATCAAGCAGAAGGTTTTCCGCCGCCGGAAAATCCGTTGTTCAGCTTGAACGTGCTTGAGGGTCCGAACAATTTGAAGAGGAACATAGAATTTACGTGCGATTGCTATATCGTTTGCTTCAAAAAAGTTAAAGCAGGCGAACTGTGGTACGGCAAGACGAAATACGACCATGACAAGGGTCTCATGTTCTTCACGAGGCCGAGACAGCTAATTGTTGCTCGCGGCCTTCAATACGCGGAAAAAGGATTCGTCCTTCATTTTCACGAAGACTTCCTGACGGGGCATCCCCTTTTCTCGGAAATAAAAAAATACAACTTCTTCGACTACGAAATTCACGAGGCGCTCCATCTCTCGCCCCGTGAGAAAGAAATCATGTGGTCGTTGTTCCATAAAATGGAAACGGAGTATCACAACAACCCGGATGAGTTCAGCAAGTCCATCATCCTTTCGCATTTAGATTCAATGCTGAAATACGCCCAGCGTTTCTATAAAAGACAGTTCATCGATAGGAGGCAGTTGTCGGGCGCAACGGTTACAAAATTCAATGAGTGTCTTAATGCTTATTTTGAAAAAGGAGAAGTAGTAGAAAAGGGATTGCCTACCGTGAATTTCATGGCTTCCCAACTTCATCTGTCGCCAAAATATTTAAGCGATTTATTGAAGCAGGAGACCGGCAAAACTGCCCTGGAGTTGATTCATCTCTATATGATTTCCGAAGCCAAAAACATGCTTGTAGCCGGCGACCAAAGCATATCTGAAGTCGCGTACCGGCTTGGCTTTGAAAACCCACCCTACTTTTCCCGGCTGTTCAAAAAAGAAGTGGGTGTAAGTCCGAAGGAATACAAAGACCAGCTGTTAAATTGATTCATCCGTCCTGTTTGTTCCAAGTTAACCCTTTTTCTTACGGGAGCGGTCTTTCCAATTTACACTATCTCGTATATTCCTGAATTCCATCTCACGCAACTTTTCCAAGAATTCCCTCTCTCGTGTAAGTTGCTCCTCTGGTTTTATTCCTAAATCAGTTCCAGGTTCCTTTTGCATTTTATCAAGTTTGCGCTCATTTTCCGTCTTACTCTTCGGATTATCTTGGCTGACTTCCAGAACACGCTTGTCGAGCGCCTCCCGGGCCTCTTGGATTGACTTCCTAAATCGTTCTTCACTTGCTTTGTCAAGTTCGCTGAGTCGCGCTTCTATCTGTCCTTCAATTTGCTTCAGGTCTGCCTCAGACTTTTTTTCCTCGCCCGTTTGAAGCCGCACACGTTCCTCTTCTTCATTTTCTTCCTTACTTGACGAAAGTGCAGTTTTTACCTTTGCAAGCTCCTCCATAAAGCGTTTCTGAAGTTCATCTTCGGCTTGTTTCTTGGTCTTTTCTATGAGGGCTTTACGCTCGACATCCGATAGTTGGCCCTTCTCCTTAGTTACGGTTTCTTTCAACTCAAAAATTGCTTTTTCGTATAGTGCACTTGTCTCGACACGCGCCTTTTCTTCAGTTTTCCTGATTTCATCTGCCAACAGCTTTCGATAAGAATCGTCCACCTTCTTGAATTCAACGTCGAACAACTTCTTTGCTTCCTTCCTCACTTCCTTCAATAACTTCTCTTTTTCCTTATCAAAATTCACGATCAAAGCCGCTGTTTCAGCGTCGTGTCTTTCGCGTTCTTGCTTCAGAATCTCCGCGACCCGCTGTTCGCCTTTACTGGCCTCTTCCATAAATCTGTCATGGTACTCAGCTTCAAGCCGTTCTTCGATCTTGTGAACCTCCTCAGTAAGTTTTTTGAGATAATCAGTTTCAACCCTGTGCTCAATTTCATTTCTTGGAGAAGATTCATCGCCTGTTTTCGTCAATTCGGCAGACTGCGGGTTATCCCTCGCCATCCGCAATTCTTCTATTCTCTCTTCAAGTGCAAAGATGTAACCATTTTTCGGATCCATGGTCCTTACAGTATCAAGCTCGACCTTGGCTTTATCCAGGTTGCCATCCTTGATGAGCTTGTCTACGATCTTCAGGCGATCCGAAATCTCCCTTTTACGAAGATCCGAAAACGGCCGCGCCGTCGGCGTAACCGGAGCTTTGGCCCTCTTGTTATCGTTGTTAAAAATCATCTCGCTCTCCTTTGAGTATCATTGGGTTTACGCGATAGTGCATATTATGCCAACGGAGGAGTGGAGGTGTGAGTGCACTGACGCTGTCCGTGATCAACGGCGACAGGACCTTGTCTTCGAAAGCCCTCACAATAATTTTGTTCGGTGTGGCTTGACCGGCGGCCGTGATCCTTGTGACGCATCTCGTGACGACATCCGCCTGGTTGAGGATGATCCCGCTCGCTGAAAGAATGACAACGGCGGGAATCAGCAACGCCGCTAAGGGAGCCAGGGTTTGCCCTGTATCCATTTCTCTGCCTCATGAATTGTCTTTGCAGCGTGTCAGTACCTTAAGGCACGGACATGACCACTCTCCGAGCGCTGAAAGATTTTAACCTTAGCACTTTTGTTTCTTCGTCTTGCTGTTCTTCAAGTCTCTATCGCCGGCTCCCTATTTCATCCCTCAACAGAATTGCGTCAAGCTCGGCACAATGATCTTTGCCATCGTACAGCAGACGTAAACAAAGCTTAAAACATTCCTTGTCACAAAGCAAGTCCTATGCATTCGAATTATAAAAATTCTCAATTAGATATCAAAATTGATAACTAGATGCGGTCAATCGCTTTTCAGAAATCATCCCTGCCCGTCCGAAAATGGTCGGATACCTTTGCCAGCCAGGCCACGGGATGAGATCCCGTCGTTGAAGATGGGCTAAAACATAATATTTACACAATTTGGCAAGCAGCAATGAGGCCGGAACTAAAGGCGGTGTAGTGTCCCCCATGCTCCTGGGGTTGTGATCTAGAATCCTGGTCTCTGGTTCGGATCAAGAACCAGTTTGTCCGGCGTCTCCACTCAGGGAGTTCATCATGCACGTGCGCCATGTCCCCGAAAAATAAAAATCCCGATGAAGACATCGGGCATCTCTCATTCCTCGGTCCACCCAAATCTACCAACCTCTTGCACCTCAAAATTCCGATAATCTGCAGGAAAAAAGATAGAGGCGAGAACATTTCTTATCTCGATTCAGCTAGCATGGCGCCGCATTTCAATCTCGAAGGCGATATAGAAATTCCGTCAATTGCACCTTGCGACAAAATCAAACTTGCCGTTAAACCTGCATTAGTGCCGACGAAGGTCGATCCAATCACCAGAGCTCTACAGTACAAGACTCTGATTGAGGACGGATTTGTCAAGAATCAATCAGAGTTACCTGCTTGTCTCCGGAGGAGTCGGGCATGGGTGAGCAGGGTGATGAGGATTCTGAGAGGACCAGAATATTGACGAGAAAGGAGTTTGAAGCGAGAAAGAACGGCATTCTGCCCATGTCATTAGTACTTGAGCTGGGGGCAGGTAAGGCAAACCCACCAGGCACGGCGGAACTCAAATCCCGCCTCTGGTTTACAACGACAGGAGCTTCTCGATTGAAATCGCAGAGAGATCAGGAACCACGATATCCGCCTTCGGAAGACGCTCTTTTGTGCCTATCCCCAGAGCCTTCATACCTGCCCGATGGGCGGCTTCAAGTCCGGCGACAGCGTCTTCGACGACGAGGCAGTTCGCGGGGGGAACCGAGACTTTCTTTGCAGCCAACAGGAACGGTTCCGGATCAGGTTTGTTGTTCTTGATATCATAGCCGTCGACAATGGCATCAAGATACTGCTCAATGCCTACCTGCCGGATGATCGTCTTCGCGTTCCGGCTATTCGAGGCAACTGCGACCTTGATGCCGCGCTGCCTGAGATCTTTCAATGCGTTCAAAGCTCCCGGAAGAAGCTCATCGGGGGTCACCGCCTCCAACGACTTGGCAAAATATCGGTTCTTTCGGTCAGCCAGTTCCTGTTTTTGTTCCGGGGTGAACGTGCGTGCCGAGGCCCTCGTGAGAATTTCGACGCACTCTATCCGGGCGATACCGCGAAATTTGTCATTGAATTCATGATCAAAGAAATCGAACCCCTCCTCCTTCGACAACTTCAACCATGACATGTAATGGTATTCGTCGGTAGAGACCAGCACACCATCGAGGTCAAACAGCACAGCCTTGATCATCAAACCGTTTTCTCCGTTTGTTGTTGAGAACCGTGTTCAACGGGAATGTAGTGAGAACTCGTCATTGTACTCACCTAAACCCAAGTAATGCCCGGACATCGCAGCAGCCTTCTTTCAGGTGTCCTCCAGGTCGTGGATAATTGTTTGCCGTTTTTGGAGACTCGGTCTCACTTGAATCTTGCTTTATCCACGTAGAATCGCTCATCCCACCATTCTTCGCTTCACTGCGAAGCCACTCGGTAAATATAGAATGAGTCGTTGGAAAATACAATTTGCGAGCCAGAGCCGTTTGGACTGAATCAATCTCGGGATACAAGCGAGCAGTACACTGACTTGCCCCTAGTTGATGCACCACTCACAAGTTAGCAATCTACTCAGATATTGTCAGCCCGAATCGAAACATGACGATCTAATTTCTTCATGCCGGCTCATGGTACACCTTGAGACTATTCTTTTCCCTATTCGCTCCTCGGTCTGCTCAATTCTATCAACTTTTTTCATCTCATCTTTCCTGTAATTTGCAGGAAAATTCAGAGAGGAGAAAATATATTCACCCTCGAATCAATTTGTCTGTTAGAATACTTCGATCTACCCTCTCCAGCGGTCTTTTGTACGATTCAGGTTGCCAATGTCTGACCGGACGGGGAGCGCCACATTTGTGCACAACATGTGGGCAAGAATCGATATCAATTCTTGGATAAGATGATTGCCGTGTATTGTCACCTAATTCCATTCCCGGTAGTCATATATTGTGAATGGATTTCTAAAAGAAGTAAAAACCACAAAGCAGGAGAACAAAATGCTTAATGAAGTGACAGGATTAATTGCGGTAGTTCTTATTTTTGGAGCGTTGCCCGCTGCAGTTGTCTTAATTTATTATTTCAGCAGGAAAGCCAAACATAGAGAAAGATTGGCTTTAATCGAAAAGGGAATAGACGCGTCCACTTTTATGAAGTCTGAAACCATTATCCATGATGCTTTAATGTGGGGAATGCTCATCATCGGGATCGGACTGGGATTGCTCCTCGGTGATATTGTTTCTACCTTTACACCATTGAGAGAGGAATACACAATGCCCAGCATGTCTCTTCTATTTGGAGGCCTCGGACTAGTTTGCTTCTACGCGTATAGAAGGAAAGCTGAGATGAAATCCGCCCAATAATGGACGAGTTGTACATAGGACTTATTCTCAGGGGAGACGTATCCAAGTACTCCTATTTTGTTGAAAAGTATAAAGGCATGGCATTTTCCATTGCGTTTCGAATTGTCAATAACAAAGAAGATGCAGAAGAAATCGTTCAGGATGCCTTCCTGAAAGCGTTCAAGTCGCTTAATAAGTTTAGAAGAGATTCGAAATTCTCGACCTGGTTTTACAGGATCGTTGTAAATACCTCGCTGTCAAGAGTAAGGAACAAAACGCCGGAATCGAGCAACTTAGGCGACGATGAGATCGGGAATACAATGGCAGAGAACGTCGAGTCCGCATATCACAGCTTGGATCTGTCTGAACGTAAAACATTTATTCAAAACGCGCTGGAGGAATTGAGTATTGAGGACAGGCTGCTTCTGACTCTGCATTACTTAAATGAAAATTCCGTCGAAGAGATCACGGAAATAACGGATATCACCCGTGACAATGTGAAAACAAAATTGCACCGGGCAAGGAATAGACTTTACAAAGTTATGAATAAGAAACTCAAGGCGGAGGTTCAATCCATACTATGACGAAAAATCTGAGCATCGAAGAGTTGACAAGAGATATTTTGAAAAATAGTTTCATGGATTTATCCGACGACAATTTTAATGCAGCGACGATGGCGAGAATAATCCGTGAAAACCGCAAATACCACATCATCGAGAATGCCCTGTTATTTTTTCTCGTGTTCCTCGCGATTGACACATTCATCTTGTTGCTGATGTGGCTTACAGGGCTGAATGTTTTTGATGTTGCGACTGCGCCGGCCCATGCGCTAAGTGAAATACTCCTTCAAGCTGGCAGGTTGCAAAATTCAATTATTGACTACCCATTCATAAAGTATTTCATGATCTCACTGGGCGGGTTGATAGTGATATTCAATATCGGAGAACTAAAACTGAACTCATGGAAGGGCCGAAGAGGAGAAGCAGAAAAAGTGTAGTTAACAGATCTCCGGCTCCAGATGCATTTTGTCCGAGTCAGGCTGCCAATGCTTGACCGGATTATTGACTTGTCATTGGCACATCAGTTGGAGGCGGGTCACGACCAATTCAGGGAAGACTGGTGGTTCGAGTTATCGTACCTTATCGCTCCTTGATCCGGTCAATTCTACCAACTTTTTGCACCTCAAATTCCCGATAATTTGCAGGAAAATCGACAGAGGGGAGAATGTTTTCTATCTTGATTCCATCCAGCTATTCGACTATCTCGACTTGGAAGGGGTGGACACCGAAAATTTGTCAACCGCTCTCTGCGATGAACTAGTCAAACCTAGGAAGCCTAAACCGGTGTCAGCAGAAATCAATCCGTTGAAGAGAGCTCAGCAGTACAAGTCGCTGATTGACTTGGGAATTGTCAAAAACCAGTCTGAGCTTGCAGATTATCTCGGCAAAAGCCGTGCATGGGTAAGCAAAGCGATGAAAATATTGAGGCAATTGAACAGGTAAAAGCGGGGTAAACTATCTACGCGTAATGCTACTGGTTGACCGGATTACTAACTTAATGTTGGTACATCAACTGGGGGCAGGTCAAATGTACTTGAAGTCCTTCGGCGATCGCTTGAAGACATTCACGTCATGATAAGTTGAACGAGGTTGTCTCTCTTGATTATCCTTCGGAGTTCATGCTTCTCGCCGCAATGAATCCCTGAGAGTGCGGAAGCTTTTGAAACTTGAACTCAACCTGCAAATGTACCATTACCATGATACGGCAGCGGATGGCGGAGACAGGGGGCAGTTGCTGGATAGGGTGGAAAGACATATTGACTTTCCCCTGGCCCAATGGAAGGTCGCATTGTGCAATCGATATGGAGATCGGCAAGCGTCGACATAATATCGTTGCCGCATCAGCTCGCTAATGTCTGACCAAATCACTAACTTATCATTTAGGTTTGTGAGAGATGGTGTGATTTTATTTTGACAACTTATCATGGCTATTTCTCTCGACTTAAAGGAGACCTTTTTGAAAATATCATTGGCATACAATGTCGGGGCAGGTCAAGCTAACATGCCACAGATAACGGAAAGACACCATATAGCAGGAATGAAGTAGTGAGATGAAGTAGTGATACAACAAAAATCTATCATGAGAAAATCAGTTACAGAATCAACGGTGCTCTTTTTGAGCATCATCAAGTGGATATTTCTTGCGACCATAGCTGGTGTGATTGTTGGAGGAGCTGTATCATTGTTTCTCAAGGCCCTGACTTGGAGTATTGGGATTACTACACAACACGCCAACTTTTTCTGGTTCCTTCCGGTCTCTCTATTTTTAAGCTCGCTGATGATCAAGTATCTTGCCCCCGACGCAGAAGGGCATGGCACTGAGAAAGTCATAGAGGCCGTTCACAAACGAGCGGGGAAGATTTCCATTCTCGTGATTCCCGTGAAGGCCGTTGCAACCCTTCTTACTCTTGCTCTGGGAGGATCTGTTGGTAAAGAGGGGCCCTGTGCGCAAATTGGCGCTGGGCTGACATCGCTGTATAGCGACATCTTCAAGTTTGACGATCATGACCGCAAGAAGATGGTTATCTGTGGAATCAGTGCGGGTTTTGCTTCGGTGTTTGGAGCACCGATTGCCGGATCAATCTTTGGCGTTGAAGTATTGTTTGTGGGAGCAATCATGTACGACGTTTTACTGCCCTCGTTTATCGCCGGGATCACTTCGTATCAAGTGTCATCCGCACTCGGGGTTATGTATTTCCACCAACCGATTAGTGTCATCCCGGTTTTCTCAGAATTATTCGTGGTCAAAGTCTTCCTCGCCGGGCTTTTTTTCGGGGTCTGTTCAATAATCCTTATAGAAGCCCTCAAGTTGGGTGAAAAACTGTCGAACCGAATTCACGTTTGGGCGCCGTTGAAAGGCATTATCGGAGGTGTAGTTCTCGTTGCCTTAACGTATCTCTTTTCAACCCGCTACCTTGGTCTCGGCCTTCAGACCGTGGAATCAAACCTCCGGGGAAACGGAACTGACTGGTATGCGTTTCTATTGAAACCAGTGTTCACAAGTCTGACGCTAAGCTTTGGTGGAAGTGGCGGAATCGTAACGCCTATTTTTTTTGTTGGCTCAACAGCCGGAATAACTTTCGCCAATCTCATGCATTTGGATGCGTCGACATTTGCAGCCATCGGTCTCGTGGCTGTCCTGGCGGGTTCAGCTAATACCCCAATCGCTGCGAGCATTATGTCTGTCGAATTGTTCGGGCCCGCCATCGCGCCTTATGCAACTCTAGCGTGTGTGGTCAGCTTTCTCATGACGGGACATAGGAGTGTTTATCCATCTCAAGTTCTGTCAATTTCCAAATCTCCATTGCTTCAAGTGGAGATTGGGAAAGAGATTGAGGAAATACAAGCGACACTGGATCTTAGAAAAAGGGGATTCATAAGTAGAATATTCCGGCTTCTCAAAAGGATCGAAGAGACGGTCAATAGAATTCAGAGTGGCGGTACGTCATCTAATGGTACAAACAATGACACTCCAACGGTTGATAAGAAATAATGGAGTCCGTTCAATGCCGCTACCAACCTGCCCCCAAAACCAATCTGGTATTATCTCAGTACGAGAGTCGGATCACCAACTTTGCATTGGTACATAGTTGGAGGGCTGGTCACTTTTAGGTTCGTTGAACTATTTTTGATCCTCCTTTTGCAATGGTGGATTCTTTTATGCCGTTTATCTGACAGCGATGGAAATCCGATTTCAGACAGATGAAGCAATTGGAACAATCCAAACTGGAGAGTTAGTAGCCTTGAATTCTAAAGTCTTAATTTGAGTGAAATGCTTTTAACACGATTGGCCTGGCGAAGTTTGTGGCGGAACTGGCGGCGAACGTTGATAGCGATGGCCGCTGTAATCTTTGCAATTTCACTCTCAATCATACAGCGCGGAATACAATACGGAACATACGCAGAGACTATCAACGCAGCGGTTCGTATGTCTACAGGTTACCTCCAGATTCAGAAGGTAGGTTACAACAAGACTCCGACACTGCAGAAGAGTTTTGATCTAACTCCAAAGATCTTTGATGCAATCAAAAGCATTTCGCAAATAAACGGTTACTCGCCGAGGATTCAGACCGACGGGCTTCTGAGCTATCGCGACCAGTCGCTTGGGACGATGGTCATGGGAGTTTCGCCAAAATCCGAAGGGCTCGTTACCGACTTCCAAAAGAAAATCAACCGCGGACATTTTCTATCGGTCGGTAATGATCGAAGCACAACCGAGATTGTTGTGGGATACAAACTATTGGACAATCTTGGCGCCAAGGTCGGAGATTCGGTCGTTATGCTCGCACAGGGCTTCGACGGAACACTCGGTAATATGTTTGTCAGAATCGGCGGCACGTTTAAGACCGGTTCCGACGAATTCGACCGCATGGGCACCTTCATGGACATATCGGATCTTCAGAATTTTCTGGGTATGGATGACAGGATAAACGCCGTCGCCATCTCGGTTCGAAATCAAGAAGATGTAGGGAAAATTGTAGACCGTCTCAATCGGACATTGAAACCTATGGGACTCGTTGCGCTCTCCTGGCAGGAGTTGTTGCCGCAGCTGAAGCAAACCATCGAGCTCGACAATTCCAGCGGCGTACTTTATATAATAATTCTGCTGGCGGTGGTTGGATTCGGAATATTGAACACCGTCCTTATGTCGATTACGGAAAGGTTCAGGGAATACGGCGTGATGCTCTCGCTCGGAATGTCTCAAGAGAGACTCGTAGTTGCGGTGGCATTGGAAGTCTTTTTCATGCTCGTGTTAGGTTTCGCTATCGGAAATGGAATCGGAATCGCAGTGAACTCATACTTCGTACAACATCCCATCCAGTTGGGAGGCGACGTCGCAGAACTTTACAGGGAATATAACTTTGCACCTGTGCTTGTTTCGTCGCTTTCGTTCAAAATCTTCCTCGATTCCACCCTGACGATACTCGGGATCTCAATAGTGGCAGCGGTCTACCCGCTTTGGAGGGTGCTGAAGTTGGAACCTCTGAAAGGAATAAGATACACCTGATGATACGCAAGATAGCATGGCGGAATATTCTGCGGAACAAGCGGAGGTCATTGATACTGGTCATCTCGATAATAATCGGTGTGATGGCGATTGTTCTTACTGACGGTCTCTCCGTCGGCATGATGCAGCAGATGCTGACTAACCAGATCGGGGCCGACGCTGGTTACATTCAGGTTCACAAAAAAGGTTACCAGGCAAATCCTGCGCTCAAGAATTCAGTTGCAGATCCTGAAGAGATCCGAACTGCGCTTGCAAAGGTGACCCTTCCATGCAATGTGTCCGAAAGATTGCGGACATTTGGAATCGTCAGCAGTGCCTATAATTCATCGGGAGTCTCAATCCTCGGGGTGGAACCAGGTTCAGAGAAGAAAGTTACCACGATCTGCAAATATGTCACTAAAGGAACTTATCTCTCGGGTAAGCCTGCTGAAATTCTGATAAGTTCATCGGCAGCTGAAAAACTGAAAGTGGAGCTTGGCGACAAAGTGGTCGTGATGGCGTCGCGCTTTGACGGGAGTATCGGGTCAGAAGCGTGCCGCGTTGTCGGGATATTCGAAACGTTCGACTCCGGATTCGACCAGGGACACGTTTATATCTCACTGCAGACTGCCCAGCAGATGCTCGGTACAGATAATCGCATATCAGAATTCGTTGTCAACCCAGTCGACGCCAAACAGACCGATATGGTTGCAAACGAGATTAGATCCAAATTGACGAATTCATATGAAGTGTTGACTTACAGGCAAATGCTCCCGCTCCTCGTCATGCAGGTACAACTTTATGACGAAACGATCTATATATTTTACGCGATCATCGCCATCGCTTTGATATTCGGAATAGTCAACACGATGCTCATGGCTGTAATGGAACGGACGCATGAGTTCGGTGTGGATATGGCTATCGGGATGTCGAACAGGAGAATTTTCGCCATGATCCTCACGGAGGCTGCGTTTCTCGGCATAGTTGGCACAGCAGTCGGGCTGGTCGCATCTTTCGCAATATTCATCCCTCTTTCTTATTCAGGATGGAACCTGGCGATGTTTTCCGAAAGCCTGAGATCGCTCGGTGTCGGTACGACCATTTATCCGATTTTGACTGCCTCGTCGCTTGTCAACGCGATAGTAATCATACCGATCGCGACCATCATTGGTGCTGTCTATCCAGCAACCAGGGCAATAAGACTGCGTCCTGTCGAAGCAATTCGAGCAACTTAGAAATGGAATCTTAACACCATGGAAACAAAGACTGTCATTTCGGAAATCGTTCGCGTCGAGAATGTGAAAAAGACTTACCAGGATAACGGAGTACCGGTTGATGCGCTCAAAGGGATAAACCTGAGTGTTTTGCCCGGTGACTTTTCCGTAATCGCTGGACCGTCAGGTTCGGGAAAGACAACTCTGCTAAACATCATCGGTACGCTTGATAAACCCACAGAGGGAAAAGTATGTCTTGATGGAGTAGACGTGGCATCGAAAACGAGGCGTGAACTTGCCGACATAAGATTGAGAAAAATTGGCTTTGTCTTCCAGGCCTATAATCTCAATCCGGTATTGAGTGCGCTCGAAAACGTCGAGTTCACGATGATGCTTCGCGGCGTCGGCGCGGACGAACGAAAACGGAGAGGACTCGCATTGTTGAATGAGCTCGGCATCGGGGAACTGGCACATAAGCGTCCCAACGAAATGAGCGGCGGACAACAACAGAGAGTGGCGGTTGCGAGAGCGATCTCAAACGATCCGCGACTGGTCCTTGCCGACGAACCGACAGCAAACCTCGACTCCGAAACCGCGATCAAGCTTCTTGAACTCATGGAAAAACTTAACCGCGAGGAAAGGATAACGTTTGTGTTTTCTTCACATGACCCGCAGGTGATAGAGCATGCCCACCGATTGCTTATCTTAAAGGACGGACAGATCATCAGCGACAAGAACCAATAGTGCTGATGCCGTCAAAAGGTAGCGAGATGCATTGGATCTACCCTTCTGCTTGATTCAAACCGTAATCCAAATTGACTTGCCCCCGATTGATGTACCAGGTTAAGTTGGCGCGACGTGCCCACATGTCATGTAACAATGATAAGTTAGTTATCCGATCAGGCATTGGCAATTTGACGCAAGTACAAAAAGTCTAGGCCAAGCGGGGAAATACCTGAATTTGAGGGCTAACAAACGAAGGGGCAAGGAAAACTAAAAGATCGCTTTGACTGGGCGAGCGCATCATGCTACAAGCTCCTCGGGCAGGACTCGAACCTGCAACCCATCGGTTAACAGCCGATTGCTCTGCCAATTGAGCTACCGAGGAATGTGAACTCTGGAGTACATTTAAATATATTTGTCCGCGGGAAAAAATCAAAGCCTTTTCTATGGTAGAACTGACATTCTCTGTTCTGTTTGCAAATTTACATATCGCCAGAACCGATCGGACTCGCCATTCTTTGTAATTCCTTCTCCTTTTGGATATATTCAATAGGATTTTATGAAGCTCATATTCAAAATAGGCAAGATGATCTATAAATGGTGGATGGTATTTGCTCGCGTGCTCGGCGTTGTGAACGCGACCATTCTATTGACGGTCGTCTACATCGCGGTGATCGGTCCTATGTCGATCATATCGAAAATTTTTGGAAAAGACTTGCTCACTCATCGCAAGCCTGTCGAATCCTTTTGGAGAACGAAAGAGTCAACTCCCCATACGCTTGAAAAAGCTCGCCACCAGTTCTAAAATTTCCCCATGAATATTCTCGGAATTTCGTGCTTCTACCATGACGCTGCAGCAGCGCTCGTGCAGGACGGTAAACTGGTGGCTGCTGCTCAGGAAGAGCGTTTCACTCGTAAGAAGCACGACCAGGATTTCCCAAAACATGCCATCGATTTCTGTTTGAAGCATGCAGGTGCGGGGCCCAATGATATAGACTATGTGGCCTTCTATGATAAACCGTTCATAAAATTCGACCGAATTCTTCAGACGTATATCGCAACATGGCCAAAGGGACTGCTGTCGTTTCTGAAAGCGATGCCCGTTTGGATCAAAGAAAAAATCTGGATTCCTCAGACGATCAAAAGCGAACTCGACTATGAAGGGGAAATTCTTTTTGCCGAACATCATGTGTCTCATGCCGCCAGCGCATTTTTGGTCTCGCCGTTTGAGGAAGCCGCAATCCTGACGACTGATGGCGTGGGTGAATGGGATACTACCACATACGGAATCGGTCGCGGAAATGACGTCTCGCTTTTAAAGAGCATCCAGTTTCCTCATTCTCTCGGACTCTTCTACTCCGCGTTCACTTATTACTTGGGTTTCAAGGTTAATAGCGCCGAATACAAAGTGATGGGGCTTGCTCCCTATGGCGAGCCGCGCTTCTACGATCTGATAATGAAAGAACTGGTGACGCTAGATGAAGACGGCAGCTTTCACTTGAACATGCGATACTTTACGTATGAATATGGTCTGAAGATGACGGGGAAAAATTTCAGCAAATTGTTCGGTGAACCTGTCCGCGAGCCTGAATCGAAGCTCACGCAGTTTCATAAAGATGTCGCCGCCTCGCTTCAGAAAGCAACGGACGCTATCATGGTCAAGATGGCGCAACATGTTGAACAAGAAACCAGGATGAAATACCTCTGCATGGCCGGTGGAGTTGCCCTCAACTGTGTTTCAAACAGCAAAATTCTTGAGAGTACTTCTTTCCATGATATCTTTGTTCAGCCAGCCGCAGGAGATGCCGGCGGAGCTGTCGGAGTTGCTTACTACGTCAACAATACGATCCTTGGTAATCCAAGAACCTACGTCATGAACGACGTCTTTCTTGGACCGGAGTTTTCGGATGAGCAGATTGAAAACCTGCTGAAGTCAAAAAATATTAGCTACAGGAAGTGTGATCGGCATGAGCTGTTGCAGGAAACTGGACGGCTTATCGCAGATCAAAAAGTTGTCGGATGGTTTCAAGGGAGAATGGAATTCGGCCCGCGCGCGCTGGGAAACAGAAGTATAATTGCCGACGCACGTAACCCAAAGAACCAATCGATCGTCAATCTGAAAATTAAGTTCCGAGAAAGTTTCCGGCCGTTTGCACCGACAATTCTCGAGGACCGGATGGAAGAGTATTTCGAATTCGATCGTCCCGGGCCATTCATGCTGTTCGTTGCTAATGTACGTCCGGACAAACGCGTCATCCCGGCGGTGACGCATGTGGACGGCTCGGCAAGACTGCAGACAATTTCGCGGGAACAAAATCAACTTTATTATGATTTGATTGCCGAGTTTGACCGTCAGACCGGCTGCCCGGTCATTATCAATACTTCGTTTAACGTTCGCGGCGAGCCGATAGTCTGCACTCCGGAAGACGCCTGGCGCTGCTTCATGCGCACGGAGATGGACTGTTTAGTTATGGGGAACTTTATCCTTGAAAAGGGGAAACTGGGATCGTACCGCGAAGAAGTTCTTGAAGAAAAATTCGAATTGGACTAACTTATTTTCCGAGCGCATTATGGCACCGTTACAGACAGGATCACGATCATGAAAACTGCAAAGAAGGTAAAAAGCAGACTGGCGATTTTCGGCGAGTTGTGGGCATTCATGAGGGTCCGAAAAAAATGGTGGCTCGGACCAATCATTTTAGTCCTGTTGTTCCTGGGACTCTTCATCGTTTTGACTCAGGGCTCGGCGCTCGCTCCGTTTATATATACTCTGTTCTGAAATTATAAATGAAAACATCACCGGCGTTTTAACTCCAGCCGGGACGTAAGCTGTATTTCTAAGGACGGGCTGTTCTTATCAGGAGATGAAGGTCCAGTGACTCTCAATATTTATAACGTCATTAGTATCATAGCCATATTTCAATCGGCATTCCTGTCGTCGTTTTTCTTCAGCAATCCCAAAGGAATTCCCTTCAGCAACAAAATACTCGGGGGAATGCTTTGCGTTTTTGCGGTCTATATCGGTTTCGATTTCACGATGAGTTTTGGCGCCGGGGAGTCTTTCATAAAATACTACCGAATTCTCTTTGTCTTTAGTCAGCTCGCTTTCCTGCTGGGGCCGATGCTGTACTTCTACGCGAAGTCGATTATCGATCTCCATTTTCAATTGAGAAAAAAGGACTTCGTCCACGTGATTCCATTTCTTGCGGCGGTCATGTTTTCAATTGTCGCAATGTACTTTCTGCATTATCGATTAGGATGGCAGTCGCCGCTTCGCGAAATGACGAGCGCAGCCGTGATCTTGCAAATCACAGCTTATGTCGTTGCGAGCCTCGTTGTCGTGAAATCAAAAGTCAGGTCGCTGTTCTCGCCGATTGATGATATCAGGCTGGCGTGGCTCCGGCTCCTCTTGCTGGGGTATGTAGCCTTCTGGTTCTTTCAACTCCATTTCTTTGTCTTCATAGACTTATGGAAGTTATACGGATTGTGTCCTTACTCCGACACGTTATACCTGACAACGATCTTTATCCTCTTCAACTGTATCGCTTACGTAGCGATGAAAAATCCGGAGATATTCACGTTCACCAAGAAATATCAAAAGTCGGATTTAAAAGAATCGGACAAAGAGGAGTACAAGAAAAAAATTCTTGATGCTATGGAAATCGAGAAGGCCTATCGGGAACCGTCGTTGACTTTGTCCTCTCTGTCGAAACGATTATCCATTCCCGTCACCTATCTTTCACAGATTGTCAATGAATCGTTCGACAAAAATTTTCGCGACTTTGTCAATAGGTATCGCATCGAGGAAAGCAAACAACGCCTGGGATCCTCTGCCAAGAATAAACAAAGCATCCTCGAGATTGCGTATGCGGTAGGTTTCAATTCGAAATCTTCTTTTAACGGTGCTTTTAAGAAACACACGGGTATTACTCCGAGAGAATACGTAAAACAGAGTTCGTGAATTCCACTCCTTTTTGATATTTGTTCCTCCTCATCTTTCTGAAAGTACGAAATCATACATCAGGTCGATTTACTCCTTATTTTTTCCTTTTTTGTATCTGAAAACTCGATAGGAATTTTTTCAATGAAGAAATCTTACGTTAAACTGATGGCTGCCGCCATGGTCATTCTATCACCTGGATTCATGAGCAGTTCGGCAAATTTTTCTTATTTTCTCAAGACTTCCGGGGACAGGCCTTATGGGATTGCATTCGACGGGAGAGGCGCAATGTATATGGTCACGGCACCCGAAAGCGGAAGCGGCACGCTGTCACTTGTTACACCGGATGGCACCGTGTCAAAGATCGCGACTCTCGCGGGGACATTTATTGGCCCCGGTATCACGGCGGACGACAGCGGCAATGCTCTCGTCACCGTAGGTGATAAATTGTTGAAGGTCTCTCATGATGGAACAACCCAGACGATTGCCGACGGGTTCACAAGATGCTTCGATGTTAAACTCGACAAGATCGGAAACATCTATGTGGCGGACGATATCAAGAACGTCGTGTATAAGATCACTCCGGATGGTGAGAAAGAAGTTTTCTATACGAGCAGCGCCGCCGGCGGTTTCGTGCTTACAGCGATATGTATCGACCGTCGTCAAAAAAACATGTATATAAAAGACGGCAGCAAATTGTTCAAAGTCCCGTTGGATACGAACGCCGCCACCGTGAAACTGATTTTGGAAAACTCCGATATGTTTTACATGTGTCTGGACAGCAGCGACAATATTTATGTAAGCACGATCAAGAATGTAATTAGAATCGATTCCACAGGCGCCGCACAAAATCTATCTAATCAGGATTTAAACACATCCACCGGATTGTCGACCGGCGGCAACGGATTTGGGCAGCAGGACTTGTACGTAGCGGTCGATGATGGAATCGTGGAGTTGTCGACGCTGATGGGGATTGAGGCACACCGATCTCACCGGCCCGATGGATATATGCTGCGACAAAACTATCCGAATCCATTTAACCCGGCAACGTCAATCGATTACCGGCTTCCGTCGAACAGCTTCATAACACTGAAAGTTTATGATGCTCTTGGAAGGGAAGTGGAAACACTGGTTGATGAAAAAGAAAACGCAGGAAACTACACTGTCAGGTTTGATGGAAGCAAATTATCGAGCGGGATATATTTTTACAAACTTGCATCGGAATGTTATATTGAAATGAAGCGAATGGTCTTGCTGAAGTGACGATCGCTTCGCAGCAATTTGTCGGGCGGCATTATCTCATGACCGCTGGCTGGCCTAATATTCCAAATCAGGAGGAAAATATCTAGATGGAGAAAATCTTGGTAGTTACGATGGCACTTTGGGTTGCATCCACGATAGGCTGCAAAAAAGACTCGAACCCCGTTTCGTCGTCTTTTCAGAAGGAGAACCTCATAGTAAATGGTGACTTTGCGGATTCTTTGAAAAACTGGTTGCTCATCGGTCAAGGGACGAACCCCTACCACCCGAATGACCCCGGCAGGGCAAGCTTCAGCGTGACAAATGGGGTGCTGAAAATAGACATCGCCAATCAAGGACAGGATGAATACTCGATCATGCTTTACCAGAGCGTTGCACTTCAAAAAGACTCTGCGTACACCGTTTCGTTCGATGCGAAGTCGGATTCGGCCATGCAGATAATCTCTAATGTTACGCAGGATGTAACGTGGAACAATATTACCGGTGATAGAAGCTTCTCGTTGACGACCGCCATGTCAAACTATTCATACCAATTCACACAGGGTAATGATACCACGGCTATGCTCTTCCAGTTCTGTTTCGGAAACATGGGTGCAAGAAAGATTTATCTCGACAATATTTCCATAACGACAAATTAATCCGAAGTACTGCTTCGAAGGAGGAACGGCATGGGCTCCTGTTTAGTGCCGGGTGCGGTGGGCGCCGCGGCAAGTTCGTTTCAGAATAATGCCCCGGTGACTCCATGTGAAGAGAAGGAGAGATTCTCTCAGAAATGGGTGAAGAGATTCTTCGACGTATTTGACAAAGATCTTGACGATGGGAAGAAAAAAGAAATTATGAAGAGCTGCGGCAAGATGTGTTTTCAGGGCTCACTGGGAGATAAGAAAGTGAATCCCGTTGACATTGACGCTTTGATCGAAGGGATCAACAAGGGGACGGGCGAGATTGCCGCCAAGAGAGACGGAAACGTCGTGGATTTTCATTACGTCTCTAACCCGAGAGGTTTGAGAGTAGCGGATGGGTATTGTCTTTGTCCGCTCGTAGAGTCCGGGCCGGAAGGGCTGTCCGGAACGTACTGCGAATGTTCGGTCGGGTATGTCAAGGAGATGTTTCAGACATATACCGGCGGAACGGTGAACGTCGAGCTTCTTGAATCTTTGAAGCGCGGCGGGAAAAGTTGTCGATTTAGAATTACATTTACATCTTAATTCATTAGTTCTGATCCAAGACCGAAGCAGGACACAAACTGCGGGGGATATGCGCAGATAAAGATCGGTGCCGGGGAATTAGTCTGCGAGAATCTGTTTTATCTATTTAATCCTTGTGCTATCTTTTCACTATAAGTCGTACAAATTGTGGCGATGAAAGGATAACATCATGGCTGAAACGGTTCTCGACAGATTCCTCCGTTATGTTGTAATTGACACGCAATCCAAAGAAGATTCCGAAACCTATCCAAGCTCGGCAAAGCAGCTTGATCTGTTGAAACTTCTGGCGGTCGAATTGAAATCGCTCGGAGCATCCGACGTCGGTATCGACGAGCACGGTTATGTGACGGCGCGGATTCCTTCGAATGTCAAGAAGAATGTGCCGGCGATAGGATTTATCTCGCACGTTGACACTTCGCCCGAAGTGACCGGTATGAACGTGAAACCGCAGGTGATCAAGAACTATAAAAGCGGCGATATCGCTTTGCCGGGGGACAAGAACATCATCATTCGGGAATCGGAAAATCCGTCGTTGAAGCTTGCGATCGGGAAAGCGATCGTGACGAGTGATGGTACAACGTTATTGGGTGCTGACGACAAGGCCGGAGTCGCTGCGATCATGACCGCAGTCCAGGAATTGCTGCGCGATCGGGAAATTCCTCACGGCGAAATAAAAATCGGATTCACTCCCGACGAAGAAGTCGGGGCAGGCACAAAATATTTCGATATAAAGAAATTCGGCGCCAAATTTGCGTACACGGTCGACGGTGATACGCCGGGCGAATTGAACAAGGAAACTTTCAGTGCGAACTCGTGCGTCATTACCGTCCACGGTCGCGATATTCACCCGGGAACGGCGAAAGGCATCATGGTTAATTCGGTCCGTGTCATTGCAGAAATTATTTCCCGCCTTCCGAAAAACATTTCGCCGGAAATGACGGAGGGTTACGAGCCGTATATTCATCCTTACATTCTCGAAGGCGGCGTGGGGAAATCTTCCGTGAAAATTCTCTTCCGCGATTTTAAGACCGAGGGTTTGACTGAATTGAAAAAGGTCGTCGATAAAGTGGTCTCTGAAGTGCATCCGATGTTTCCGAAAGCGAAGATCGAAGTACGGATCACGGAACAATACCGCAACATGCGCGAAGGGGTCGAGAAGGACACTCGCGTTGCAGATTATCTCTTCGAAGCGACGGAACGCGCAGGTATCAAGACCGAATGGAAACCGATTCGCGGCGGAACAGATGGTTCAAAGTTGACCGAGGCCGGTCTTCCGACTCCGAATATTTTCACCGGCGGCGCAAATTTTCACAGCCGCACCGAATGGGTGAACGTCTGGGGAATGGAGAAGGCCGTTGAGACAATTCTTAACGTTGCAAGGATTTGGGCGGAGAAAAGCGAATGATGGCAAAGGGGTAAGAAACAAAAGTCATTAGCAAACTGTAATCTCATTTTTTCAAAAGGAGGTCTTATGTCAGCGGGGCGAACGGAAATACAAGACGTAGAGACACAAAATCATATTTCTCTTCCTGATAATGCATTCAAAGAATTAGAAGACGGCGAAGAATACCGGCCGATAATGTGTCCGACAAAAACTTTTCCCGAAGTGACACCATGGTCTGTCGGATGGGGGCTCGTGATGGCCGTGCTGTTCTCGGCGGCTGCCGCGTATTCGGGATTGAAGATCGGCCAGGTGTTCGAAGCTGCAATCCCGATTGCGATACTTGCCGTCGGCGTCACCGGACTTGCGCGCAAACCGGGCGGTCTCGGACAAAACGTTATTATCCAATCTATCGGCTCGTGTTCAGGGAGCGTCGTGGCGGGAGCGATTTTCACAATTCCAGCATTATACATCCTCGCATTGCCTGCAAATTATTTCCGGATGTTCATGGCATCGGCACTTGGAGGCTTTGTCGGTATTCTGTTCCTGATTCCATTCCGCAAATATTTTGTCAAGGACATGCATGGCAAGTTTCCGTTTCCGGAGGGAACCGCGACGACAGAGATTCTAGTCGCCGGAGAAAAGGGCGGGAAGGAAGCCATGGTGCTCGTTATCAGCGGAGTGATCGGCGGCGCATTCGATTTCATGTTCAGCGCATTCGGCTGGTGGTCGGAAGTAATAACGTCAAGAATGATCCCGTGGGGACAGGCGTTGTCGGACAAGTTCAAGATGGTTTTAAAGATCGATGTCTCTGCCATGGTACTCGGACTCGGATATATCATTGGATTGGAATACTCGGCGATCATCGTCGCAGGATCGTTCTTATCATGGTTCGTTCTGGTCCCGCTTGTTCATGAAATCGGTCAATATCTGACAACTCCTGTCGGGACCACCGCGGCGAAGCTGATCTCTCAAATGAGTCCGGAGGAAATTTTCAGGAGTTATGTGAGACAGATCGGCATCGGCGGAATAGCGATGGCCGGGATCGTCGGAATTATTAGATCATCTAAAATAATTGCGGGCGCATTCAAGCTCGCGTACAGAGAAATAGTTCACCGTAAGTCAGCAGAAGATGCGGCAGCCTCGCGCACCCAGACCGACGTCAGAATGCTCTGGGTGGTCACTCTAATTCTCTTAGCCGGGATAGCAATTTTTTCTTTCTTCGTCGTTGGCGTCGTGCCGACTGCCGGGCAGGCGCTCGTGGCTCTGCTGGTAGTGATGATCATATCGTTTCTGTTCACGACAGTTGCGGCAAATGCAATTGCCATCGTCGGAACAAATCCTGTTTCAGGCATGACGTTAATGACGCTGATCCTTTCTTCGGTTGTCCTCGTGCAGATCGGGCTGACCGGACAACCCGGGATGCTGAGTGCGATGATAATTGGCGGAGTTGTGTGCACGGCCCTTTCCGTCGCAGGATCATTTATAACCGATCTCAAGATCGGTTATTGGCTTGGCTCGACTCCGAAGAAACAGGAGACGTGGAAATTTCTCGGCGTGCTTGTATCCGCTGCGACGGTCGGCGGAGTAATAGTAATTCTGAACAAAGCTTATGGTTTCACAGGCGACAACGCACTCGTTGCCCCGCAGGCCAATGCCATGGCGGCGGTTATCAAACCGCTGATGTCGAATGCTCAAACACCCTGGGTTCTGTACATCGTGGGTGCGATGATAGCTCTGCTACTTGTGATCCTTAAAGTCCCGCCGCTCGCGTTTGCACTCGGCATGTATATCCCGCAGGAACTGAATACTCCGCTGCTCATCGGCGGCATTATTGCATGGTTCGTTTCTACGCGCAGCAAAAACGAGAAGTTGAATACGGCTCGTCTGCATCGTGGCACACTTATCGCCTCAGGTTTTATTGCCGGCGGAGCGCTCCTGGGTGTTCTGAATGCCTTCCTGAAATTTATCGATCAGCAGTGGGCTTTCGGCTACAATAATTGGTACAATGCGCGCTGGGCAGGATCGACAAGCGGCGAGATCGTCGGGCTGGTAATGTTTCTCGTCCTTTGCGGCTACGCGCTCTGGGATTCGATGAGAGGGAAGGAATGATCAATATCCTGCATAATGGCCCATAAGATGTCTGGCAACGTAAGTTTTTTTCTCAATAATTTTTATGATAGATGATTTTATGGATTAGTCCTTTTGCAAGAAAGTCTTGTATTACTACCACTGCCGAATCAATAAATTTCGTTCTGCAGATTTCCGGTTTTCATCTATTCCTTTTCTCTATCCACTCGTCTATCTCGAATGGAGCTTTTGGTCTTTCCCACAAGAATAATTCGTTGCAATACCTTTGGACTTCTTTGTCGGAAAAGGAAGTTTCTACATGGCTGTGCGCGAAACAATTTCTGATGTAACCAATGAGTCTAATGTCGTTATAGAACTGGAGGTTTATAACATCTAACACGTAAAGTAAATCATTCTTGGAAGCGTATGTGCGATCCAATAGTTTACTTTTTACAAATTCCTTTTTTTGCGAAATGTACGCAGCAGGGCATTATTAAGACATCTTTCGACAAGCGCTCCAGCCACAACCACGCATAGAGTATCATTTTCTTTCCCGATTACATCGTAAAATTTATAAAAGTCATTTACTAATTTAGAATCAGGAATAGACTTGGTCTTCTTCATATTCCGGTGCCTTTTGGCGTATTGTTCGTGAATTGTCTTCGGTTATGCTTTCTTCTCAAGCATCTTACGTATCGATTCCAATTCTTTCTTTCGCTTCTCCGGTGTCTTCGGATATGAAAGCTTCAGCGACTTCAGCGTATCCACGACAACCTGCGAAACGATAATCCGCGCATTTTCCTTATCGTCGGCGGGAATGACATACCATGGCGCATCCTCGGTGCTTGTCGCGGCGATGCAGTCTTCATAAGCTTTCATGTAGTCATTCCAGAATTTCCTCTCTCTGATGTCCGCCTCGCTGAACTTCCAGTTCTTCTCCGGGTCATCGATACGTTCGAGGAAACGCTTCCTCTGTTCTTCTTTTGACAGATGAAGGAAGAACTTGACGATGCGCGTCCCGTTTCGATGAAGGTGTTTTTCAAATTGCACGATCGATTTGTAGCGAGCTTCCCAGAACTTCTTGTCGGAGGCTGCCTGCTCAGTGACGCCTTCCGCGCGGAGGAGTTCCGGATGCACGCGCAATATCAGGACTTCTTCATAGTAAGATCGGTTGAATATCCCGATCCGTCCTTTCTCCGGAAGGCATTTTGTCGTGCGCCAGAGAAAATCATGCTGCAACTCTTCGGCGCTTGGCTGTTTGAAGCTGAAGACCTCGCACCCTTGCGGATTGACGCCGGACATGACATGTCTTATCGTGCCATCTTTGCCGGCGGCGTCCATAGCCTGAAAAATCAGAAGTATCGCGCATCGATTGGAGGCGTAGTGAATATTCTGCAGCGTACTCAACCGCCGGACATGATCTTCGAGGACTTCCTGGTATTCCTTTTTCGTTTGGTAAACAGGCTTGACCTTCGTAGGCCAATGTTTCAGGTCGATCCTTTTGCCTTCACCGACACGAAAATCCTTTGAATTAATTTTCATCACGATCCTTCATAGAACAAAATCCCGCGAATATTCCAAAATATTCACAGGATTTAGACTCAATGTTGCCTATTCTATTTTTATTTTGGTCTCTAGCTTTATATCTCTGCTCGAACTTCCGACCAGTATGTCATATGTCCCGGGGTGAGTTTCCCATGCCTCCTTGTCCGCGTTGTAATGGGCGAAATCGATTTTCTTCAGAGAGAACTTCACCTCTGTGGTCTCGCCCGGTTGAAGTGAAATTCTATCGAATCGCTTGAGCTCTTTCACCGGTGAGATTATCGCCTTATCGGGATCATGGATATAAAGCTGGGGGATCTCCACTCCCTCGACATTTCCGACATTTTTGACTTCGAAGGTAACTTCGTACGAATCTCCGACAGCCTTACCGTTTATCTCACTGTAAGAAAAAGTTGTGTACGATAAACCGTATCCAAATGGGAAGAGAGGCCTTATGTCATGCTCATCGAACCAGCGATAACCCACGAAGATCCCGTCACTATAAACTGACACACTGTCTTGTTTTTTGTAGGAGTTGTAAGCCGAACAGTCTTCCCATCGGATAGGAAAGGTCATCGGGAGTTTTCCTGACGGATTATGTTTTCCCAGCAGGACATCCACGATCGCATTCCCTGCTTCGTCACCGCCGAACCATGCCTGGACGAGTCCTTCGACGTTATCAATCCAATCATTCATGAGAACCGGTGACCCGGTAATCATCACGACGATAGTATTTTTGTTTGCCTTTGCCACTTCATTTATGAGCGCATCCTGGTCGTTCGGAAGTCCGAGATTGTCTCGATCCTTTCCTTCGGTTTCAAATTGAGCGGAAGTGCCTGCGAATACTATGGCGACATCGGAATTTCTTGCTGCATCGATTGCCGTTGCGAAAAGCTTGTCGCCTGTTTGTCTTATCCCGAGCTTCACGCTCGATCCGCCGGTATCCTGGAAATATTCCAATTTGATGTCGTAAAATTTCCCCTTCTCCAAATGAATGCGGTACGAGTTCATCGCCGGGCCGTGGCTGCTCCAATCGTTTATCACTATCTTTCCGTCGACATAGAGTCTGGCACCATCGTCGCTGACTACGTCGAGGGAGTAATCGCCGGTTTCATCGGCCAGAATCCTCATTGTCCATCTTGCGGAGAAATGTTGGCCGGGAATTCCTGGAAGCGGAGGCTGTCCGTGCCAATTGAAATTTATTTGATCGTCGGTCTCGGCGACTTTCGGTTGGCCGCTCAGATCCTGGTTATCAAAATACTCGGCAGCGATTCCATGTTCGGGTCTGTCGGGAAGATAGAAATACCTGCTGTCTATGGCGGAGATATCTCCGCTGAGGGTGGCTCCTTCTGCGTAGTTTATCTTTACTCTTGCGCCAAGTTTATTCTGCAGCGCTTCCAGCGGACTTACTGAGTAAACGGGCGATACCATGGCACTCCCGCCGCCGGTGGTTCGGGCGACTGCGGCGTTTGGCCCGATGACCGCGATTGATTTTATTTTGTCAAGATTTAGCGGGAGGATGCTGGTTTCATTTTTTAAAAGCACGATTCCTTCGAGGGCTGCCTGATACGCGATTTGCCTGTGCGGGGGAGTATTAACCAAAGCTGTGTCAGGCACTTCGTTTTTTTCAAACAGGCCGAGGTTAAACATGACGGTTAAGATGCGGCGAACTTTGTCGTTGATGGTTTCCTCTTTGACGACTCCTGCCTTCACCGAATCCAGCAAGGTTTTCTCGTTCAAGAATTCTCCCGTCGGCATTTCGAGATCGAGGCTGCCTTTTGCCGTTGGAATCGTACTGTGCACGGCCCCCCAATCCGACATGACAAGCCCGTCGAACTTCCAATCGTCTTTCAGCTTTGTCTTCAGCAAATAATCATTCTCACTGCAATATTGTCCGTTGATCTTGTTGTAAGCGGACATCACACAAAGAACTTTAGCCTCTTCGACCGCTGCCTTGAACGCCGGGAAATATATTTCGTTCAACGTGCGGTGATCTATCTTCTCGTCGACGAACATTCTCTCGTACTCCTGATTGTTCGCGGCGAAGTGTTTTACGGTTGCGGCAACTCCTTCACTCTGCACACCTTCGATGTAACTCACTGCCATTCGCGAAGCCAGATACGGGTCTTCGCCATAAGCCTCGAAGGTCCGTCCTCCTAACGGCAGTCTTGCAATGTTCACACACGGTCCAAGGATCACATTTCTTCCTTTGCCCTTCAATTCTTCAGCAATGGATTTTCCGACTTTGTTGATTAACGAAGTGTCCCATGATGCTGCCATGCATGTTGCCGCGGGAAATGCCGTCGATTTGTCCCATCTGACTCCGAGCGGTCCGTCGGACATTTTCAGCAGCGGAATGCGTAGGCGTTCGATGGGTTTTGTGCCGAATCCCGTTCCGCCGAGTAAGTTGATCTTCTCTTCGAGAGTCATTCTGTTCAAAAGGTCATTGACTCTTTGGCTGATGGAATCATCTTTATCCATATATGTTGGGACCTCGTTCTGTGGTTGCCGCATACTTCCTCCAAATATCATAATGGAAAGAAACACGGCGAGACCGGCTGAATAGTTTGCAAATTTTTTCCTCATGGAGATTTTCTTCCATTTAGTTCGTGGTTGAAAACTTTTTCTCTGCGATGTAGAATATAGTTTGTGAATAGGAAAGTTAAAAAGGAACACTTGAGTTTGTCGCGCATCTGAACCATCCTCCTCCAATCTGAGTTTTGCCCGACGCTATTCACGATGATCCGATTTGACACGCGAGTGTCTTGTCGGCGACTTCTCAGAACCTGCAAAGCCCTGTGTGCATTCAAAAAGCAAATGTGGAATGTCTAAGAAGAATTGAACGTGCTGTTGCATTACCTTACCCGGTAGCGTGTCCGTTTGTCGGAGACAGGCTCAAAAATAATTTTTGCTTTCGGAATTGTCTTCTCAATCGATGAAGCGCTATTCAAGAATATTTAAGAATCGTTTAGATATCTACATGCTTATCGGGTTTGGTCACTTATTTTCAAAATTTGTTCACAGGGAAGGAGTTTTGGGTGTTTATTCAGATAGGGTATAACCCAAGATTCAAAATCAAACCAATACTCTATCGGTTGTCCAAACTCCGGATCGATTGGAGATATTCTTTTTATAATTCCGAGCTTGCTAAATTCAATAGCCTCCCTATCTCTTTCGCTTGCTTTAAATGGATGAACATTCCAGTAAAGCCGATAACACAACTGAGCTTTGCCGGTCGCCGAAAGCCTCTTCGTGAAAATCTTTTTCACGGATTGTCTATACAGGAGATACCCCAATGATACGAATATTAATAGGAATGATATGCGTATTGGTATTAGATAAATTTGCGAGAGGTGAAATACTTCCGCGATTTCCGAGCTTACCAATTCAGCCACACTTAGCAGAAGGACTATTGGAACTTCTTTCAGGAGTTCTTTTCGTGTTGCTATTATCATTGATACTACGTTCTTGGTTTTCATTTCCATTGCCTTCACTATATTAAGACATGCCTGACTTTCCTAAGTCCATATTTGACTTTACGAAACGCTTTTCCGATGAGCGGAAGTGCTTCGAGTATTTGCAGCAAATTAGATTTCCTGATGGAGTGCATGATATACGAGACGGGAAAACAAAACCTTCAAGTTTCATTTCTACCCGCAATTTATGGGTTTTCCCTGACGGATACCAACAAAGCATAACTGTCGGAACCGTCATGGAACAAACACACATGGAACTATCTATTTGGTTTCTCGGGGCCTATTTGATGGCAACGCTAACCCCTGGAGTTTCCGCCCGTCAATTCGCAAGGCAAGCTGGACTTCACTACGAAACAGCGTACATGCTTTTGATGAAACTAAGAGCGGGTTTGATTAACCCTTTCCGAACAAAACTCAAGGGCGTTATCGAAATCGACGAGTCTTATATTGGCGGGAAAGTGGAAGGCAAACACGGCCGTGGTGCTGAATCCAAGGCGGTTGTTCTCGGGGCCGTCGAAGTTATAGATACTTCCAAAAAGAAAATCGGAGGCCGTCTCAGATTGCGAAAAGTTTCATCTCCATCGGGCGAAAACATTCTCAAGTTCATTGAAGATAACATCGAAAAGGGATCTGTTCTTGTAACGGACGGCTGGAAGGGATATAACGCAGTAACACGCCATGGATATGAAAGGAGAATCGTTGAAGGGGAAGATACAATCGAAGTGGCAGCTCAATTGGTTCACATTCACCGAGCGTTTTCCAATTTGAAAACATGGATCAACGGAACTCACCACGGAGTTTCAAGGAAACATCTTCAAGCATACCTAAACGAATTTGTTTTCAGATATAATCGGAGGCGTGTTCCATTTGAAGCGTTTAACGCAATACTTGGAATTGGAAGTATTAGAGAAGCACCAACTTATCGTGGACTATACAAAGCAGGAGAAATATATGGCTGGATACATCCGAACCCGAAAAGGCCCCGAAGCCGTTCTACGGTCAATCCGAGTGATGCTTCGGGTAATGCTAAAATTCACTAACCGTGAGATAAAAAACCTTAGCCGTTCCAGTAATCAAAAAAAGTACTCGCCAAAATCGTATCGCATCCGTAATCCCCATCATGCGCTTCTAAATGGCAACGTTCGGGGGGATTCAAACATAAACAGGCGCAGTTAGCAAGCCTATGATCCTTACTATCTCCATTTACATGATGAGGCTGCCAAGCTCCTTTAAGGCTGGGTTTTCGATGCGATTTGACAAGCGTTTTGCCACACATCGCACACAATCCGTGCTGTCTTTTAAAGGCTTTTTGCGCTATATATTCAGGAAAACGTTCACGTTTGCTCATTTTATCAATCTAATCTTCCTTTATTTAATGACCAAACCCGATAAGCATGGATATCTATTGACAATAGCTGAAAAATTGTTAGATTACTTAAGAACTTTTAATTTAAAATGATTTAACTTTATTAAGTAAGAGAGGGGTTCGACATGTTGCTTAAGAATTTTGTTGACGATTTCAATGAATTTACTTATATAATGTATAGCTGTCTCGAAAGTCCTGTGGTTTTCGGAGAACGCTTTTGGGACCGATAAAGGAGATTTTTTAAGATGGAAGATAAAGGACATCGACGAGTGGATTTGTACCATGGTGATGTGAAGAATCAGGGAATGTACGACCCGGCGTATGAACATGATGCATGCGGGATGGGGTTCGTCGCCGACATCAAGGGAAGAAAGTCGCGATCCATCATAGACAAGGGGCTCGACATTCTGAAGAACCTCGAACATCGTGGAGCGGTCGGGGCCGACCCTGAAACCGGTGACGGATCGGGAATCTTGATTCAGATGCCGGATGAATTCATTCGCAAAGTCGCTGCTGAAAAGAAAATCAAACTCCCCTCCGAAGGCAAGTACGGCGTCGGCGTGATGTTTCTTCCTCAGGACCCCACTTTAAGAAAAGCCGTCGAGAACATCGTCGAGAAAATTGTCATAGATGAGAACCAGAAATTTCTGGGTTGGAGAGACGCTCCAGTCGATCCGAGTGCTCCGGGAAAAGGAGCGCAAAAGACTCAGCCATTTATTCGGCAGTGCTTCATCGGCGCGAACAAGAGTATCGAGTCTCAGGAGGAGTTCGAGAGGAAATTGTACCTTATTAGAAGAATCATTGATCACAGAGTTCGTGCGGAGCTCGATCTGGACCGGAGCGAGTATTACGTGCCGTCATTTTCAAGCAAGATTCTGGTGTACAAAGGGATGCTCCTTGCGCCTCAGCTCACCGCGTTTTACAAGGATCTCAGCGACAAAGACATGAAATCCGCAATGACAATGCTGCATCTCAGGTTCTCGACCAACACATTTCCGACATGGGATCTGGCCCATCCGTTCAGGATGATAGCTCACAATGGCGAGATCAATACTCTCCGGGGTAACAAGAATTGGATGAGGGCGAGAGAAGCGGTAATGGAATCTCCCTATTTCGGCAAGGACCTAAAGCGAATGCTCCCGGTAATCATGGAGGGGCAAAGCGATTCCGCAACATTTGATTCAGTGCTTGAGCTTCTCGTCATGACCGGCAGAAGCTTACCGCATGCCATGATGATGATGATTCCGGAAGCGTGGTCGAAAAATGATCTGATGGACCCGGATCGAAAAGCATTCTACGAATACCATGCGACCATGATGGAACCATGGGACGGTCCGGCTGCAATGGTTTTTACAGACGGGAATATAATCGGAGCGACTCTCGACCGAAACGGCTTACGTCCGTCAAGATACGTTGTCACAAAAGATGGACTGGTTGTCCTTACCTCCGAAGCGGGCACGTTCAGCGTCGACGCGGAGAATGTTGCAAAGAAGGGGAAGCTTCAACCGGGAAGGATGTTTATTCTCGATCTGAAGCAGGGAAGAATAGTCGAAGACGAAGAAGTGAAAAAGGAAATTGCAACCCGGAAGCCCTATCGCAAGTGGGTGAACGACAACATGATAAATCTGTCTCATCTTCCGACTCCCGATGCGATTTATAACGCTGACTTCGAGACTCTTCACATGCGCCAGAGGATTTTCGGATATACGAAAGAAGACTTGTCCGAAGTGATCCTTCCGATGGCGGCAAAGGGAGAGGAAGCAGTTGGTTCGATGGGAAGCGATGCATCATTGGCCGTCCTTTCCGAGATACCGCAGATGCTGTTCCGATATTTCAAGCAGCTATTCGCACAGGTGACCAATCCGCCTATCGATGCAATCCGGGAAGAACTTGTCATGGAGCTGACCACTTACGTCGGCCCCGAACAAAATCTGCTTTCTGAAACACCGCTTCATGCTCACAGGCTCGAGCTTGAGCATCCGCTTCTTTCCAATTCTCAAATGGAAAAAATTCGGAACATTGCGAAAGGACATTTCAAATCCGTCACCATTCCGCTTCTGTTCAATCCTAGCGTTCGTCACAATATGCGCGAGCGCATGGATCAGATTTGCAATGAAGCGGTCGAGGCAGTCAAGTCCGGGATCTCCCTGATAATTCTTTCCGACAAAGGAGTTGACAGGAACTGTGCCGCAATTCCGAGTTTGCTCGCAACGGCCGGAGTGCACCATGCTTTGCTGCGCGCCGGACTGAGGACCCGGACGGGAATCATCGTCGAAAGCGGCGAGCCGAGAGAAGTGCATCACTTCGCATTGCTGTGCGGCTACGGAGCAAACGCGATCAACCCGTATGTCGCTTACGAGACTCTCGCATACCTGACGGAAAAGGGTTTTCTGACAGACATAAAGGATTATGGCCAGGCAAAAAAGAATTATGTTAAAGCCGTCAGCAAAGGTCTGTTTAAGATTTTCAGCAAGATGGGCATCAGTACGCTGCAATCGTACTGCGGCGCTCAAATTTTCGAAGCGGTCGGGCTGGACAGCGAAATCGTCGAAAATTACTTTACCGGCACACCAACCCGCGTCGAGGGATTGAGTCTCGAGATGCTAGAACAGGAAACGGTGAAGAGACACGTTCATGCCCTCGATCCGCAGATTGACCAGAGTACGCTTGATGTCGGCGGCCTGTACCATTATAGAAAAGACGGTGAACATCATCTCTGGAACCCGCTGACAATTTCAAAGCTCCAGCTCAGCACATGGCGAAGCGACTACAAGACTTTTAAAGAATATACCGAGCTGATCAACAATCAAGACAAGAAACGCGTGACTCTTCGGAGCTTTTATGATCTTGATACGGGCGGGAGGCAAGTTCCAATTGAAGAAGTAGAACCCGCAAAAGAAATCGTAAAAAGATTTGCAACAGGAGCGATGAGCTTCGGCTCTATCTCGCGTGAAGTCCATACTTCGCTTGCGCTCGCGATGAACAGGATCGGCGGGAAATCGAACACGGGCGAAGGTGGAGAAGAACAGGAACGGTTCAAGCGACTCTCTAACGGTGACAGTATGAGGTCTGCCATCAAGCAGGTTGCATCTGCACGATTTGGCGTAACGACAGAATACCTTGTCAATGCCGATGAGCTTCAGATCAAGATGGCGCAGGGAGCCAAGCCGGGCGAAGGCGGTCAGCTCCCCGGGCACAAAGTCAGCAAAGACATTGCGAAAGTTCGACACAGTATTCCGGGCGTTACGTTGATAAGTCCGCCGCCGCACCATGATATCTATTCCATCGAAGATTTGAAGCAGTTGATCTTTGACCTGAAGAATGCAAATCCGAATGCCCGGATCAGCGTCAAGCTGGTTTCCGAAACCGGTGTTGGTACCGTTGCTGCGGGTGTTGCTAAGGCACATGCCGATCACATTTTAATTTCGGGCCACGATGGCGGAACAGGTGCGAGCCCGATTTCGTCGATCCAGTATGCCGGGACGCCGTGGGAATTGGGGCTGAGTGAAACTCATCAGACTCTTGTTCTTAACGGTCTGAGAGACCGCGTCTATCTTGCCGTGGACGGTCAGATGAAGACGGGCAGAGACGTTGTTATTGCCGCATTGCTCGGCGGCGAGGAATTTGGATTTTCAACCGCACCGCTCGTCACGCAAGGATGCATAATGATGAGGAAGTGCCACCTTAATACATGTCCTGTCGGGGTCGCTACTCAGGACCCGGAGCTGCGGAAGAAATTCCACGGCAGGCCCGAGTACGTCGTCAATTTCATGTTCTACATTGCGGAAGAAGTCCGTGAACTGATGGCGGCTTTGGGCTTCAGAACATTCAACGAAATGATAGGACAAACCGACAAAATAATTCCTGTGAGGCTGAACGACCATTGGAAAGCGCGCGGACTGGATCTCTCGAAGCCATTGTTCAAGGCGACCCCGCTCCATGAGACGAATCTTTACAGGACGCGCAGCCAGAATCACGGACTCGAAAACCAGCTCGATCACGAATTTATAAAACTTGCGGAGCCCGCGCTGGAAAACGGCACACCTGTTCAAATAAAGAGAAGAATCAGAAACATCAACCGCACCGTCGGAACGATGCTGTCCAGTGAAATCGCAAAGCGGTACGGCGACGAAGGCCTGCCGGAAGGAACGATCAAGATCGAATTAAGAGGAACTGCCGGACAGAGTTTCGGTGCGTTCCTGGCACGCGGCATCGAGTTAGACCTTACCGGCGAGTCGAATGATTACACCGGAAAAGGGCTCTCAGGAGGACGATTGATCGTGAAGGTACCGCCAGAAGTGACTTTCGAGCCGTCGGAAAATATCATCATAGGCAACACATGCCTGTACGGAGCGACGAGCGGCGAGGCATATATTAACGGCGTCGCGGGCGAAAGATTCGCCGTGCGAAATTCCGGAGCTTATGCCGTGATAGAAGGCGTCGGCGATCATGGATGCGAATACATGACCGGTGGGAGAGTCGCCGTACTTGGAAAGATAGGACGTAACTTTGCCGCTGGCATGTCCGGCGGAATCGCCTACGTCTGGGATCCGAACAAAGTTGCGGAGAAATACATCAATCACGGCATGGTGGATGTCGAATATTTAATTTACGACGAGGACATTGCCGAAGTTCATAACATGGTACAGAAGCATTTTGATTACACCGGTTCGAAGCGAGCCGAACATATCTTACAGAACTGGAGCACCGAAAAAGATAATTTCTGGAAAATAATTCCTGATGAGTACAGAAAGGCTCTTGCCAAACTGGCAAAAGAAAAAGAGACAGTCACAGTGCTTACGAAAGAACCGGTTGAAGGAGCGATCGTCAATGGGTAAACCGACCGGATTTAAGGAATATAAAAGAGCAGCGTTGGAACACGAGCCGGTCGAGGTGCGCCTCAGGAATTTCAAGGAATTTGAGAAGAGATTTCACCGGGAAGATGCGAAAATACAAGCCGCGCGGTGCATGGACTGCGGCATCCCGTTCTGTCACGGCGACACGGGCTGTCCCGTGCAGAATTACATTCCCGAGTGGAATGATTTGGTCTACAGAGGTCTCTGGAAAGATGCGCTCGAAAACCTTTTGTCGACAAATAATTTCCCCGAGTTTACCGGCAGGCTTTGCCCGGCGCCTTGCGAAACGGCCTGCACGTTAGGAATAACCGAAGAGCCGGTTTCGATAAAGGCAATTGAGCGTACCATCATAGACAAAGGCTGGGAAGAAGGCTGGGTCAAGCCGAGAATGCCTTATGTCCTTTCAGGGAAAAAGGTCGCCGTAGTCGGCTCCGGTCCATCCGGTCTTGCCGCTGCGCAGCAGCTTTGTCGTGGCGGACATTTCGTCACAGTTTATGAAAAGAACGACCGCCTCGGCGGCTTGCTGAGATATGGAATTCCCGATTTCAAAATGGAAAAACATGTCATCGACCGGCGCATCGAGCAGATGACGATTGAAGGCGTGGAGTTTCGAACGGGCGTGAACGTCGGCGTGGATATTTCTGCGAAGGAATTGATCGGACAATATGATGCGGTAATTCTCGCCGGCGGTGCGGAGAAGCCGAGAGACCTCTCGATTCCCGGAAGAGAGCTGAAGGGAATTTACTTCGCGATGGAGTTTCTGCCGCAGCAGAATAAAGTAAATGCCGGAGACAAGGTGAAAAACCAGATCACGGCGAGAGGAAAAGACGTGGTGATCATCGGCGGCGGCGACACTGGCTCTGACTGTGTCGGCACGAGCAATCGGCAGGGAGCTAAGTCGATCACCCAGCTTGAGGTTCTTCCGATGCCGCCGGAAGAGAGGCCGGCGGGTACGCCATGGCCTTATTGGCCGATGATTCTGAGAACTTCTTCGAGTCACGAAGAAGGCGTCACGAGGAAGTGGAGCGTGAACACAAAGGAATTCAAAGGAAACAGCAAAGGTGAGGTTGTGAAACTCCTGTGCAACGAAGTCAAATTTGAAAATGGAAAACTCGTCGATGTGCCGGGAACCGACTTTGAGTTGACAGCAGACCTCGTCCTTATCGCCGCCGGTTTCGTTCATCCGGTCCACGATGGATTAATCAATGAACTGAAAGTAATCGGACTCGAACTCGACCAGCGTGGGAATGTGAAAGCGCAGTTCGGTGATTCTGAAGGCGCACACGCGACGACAGTGAAAAAAATCTTCGCCTGCGGCGACATGCGGCGCGGGCAGTCGCTTGTGGTCTGGGCAATTTCCGAAGGAAGGAAATGCGCCGCCGCAGTGCACAACTTCCTCACGAGTGGAAACGGTGTAGAAGAGAACGCAGCGTAAAGAATAGTCCCCGGCTCGATGCTCTAGGCAAGACTGTCGGGCCGCATGGCTATAGTAAACGGGGCTGCCTTCAGCATTATCAAATGATGCTTGTTGTTACATTGGTTAGCTAGGACTTTTGACGGATGTTGACAGCACAATTAAGGGGAAAAATTCGAGAAGTTTTATAGCCGGAAGCTTACTGCGATCATGAAGATCAAATCATGGATCGCGGGAAGAAATTTTGGCCTTTAATTGTTAACTTATTAAGGATGGTTGGTAAACGTTGTTTTATGGGAGATAGAAAATGATTGAAGTTCCCGTAAATACGAGGGAATTGGGACTTAAGTGGCACGGACTTTTTTCATTGTATGCCGAGGATCTATACCCGGGTCGGTATACTCTAAATAAATGCCTCGAATTGGCCGAGCAGGCGGATGAAATTCAAAGGCTTGCCGAAGAGAAAAAATCGACGATAGTTGCGCATAATTATCTTTATCCTGAGTTCCACGAGATAGCTGAGAAAGTCGGCGACTCGCTTGGACTCAGTTTTTACGTCCAGAAGAAGAGATCGCCACGGGTGGACTTCGAAAGTGTCTTCTTCATGGGCGCGACCGCGAAAATAATTACCGGCGATGCGACGAGCGTTTTCGTTTCAGATGACCCGCAGGTCCTCGGGTGTTCGCTCGTCTTCGGAATCGATTACGATTGGCTGGATGAATGGAAGCGAAAGAATCCCGACGGCGTACTCGTGACTTATGTGAACAGCGATGCGTATACGAAATCCATCAGCGATTTTATTTCAACTTCACGGAACACCGACAGGATAATTGTCCACGCCATGAAGATGTTCCCAGGAAAGAAAATTCTGGTGCTGCCGGACAAATTTCTCGGCTACGTGATGAAGGCGAGAGCGCTTGAGCTGCTTGGAAAAGAAAACATAGAAATCGATCCTGATCTCATTGAAATCTACAATCATAAAAAAGGCGAGTACTGGGCGGCGTGTCACGTACACCAGCAAATCGGGCCGGATGCCGCGGAGATAGCTCTCCTGCAGAATTCCGATGCCGAACTCATGATTCATCCGGAATGCGGATGTGCATCGTCATGTCTCTACAAAGTTCAGAGCGGCGAGATTCCGCACGAGAAGGCATACTTTCTCTCCACCGAACAGATGATCGAACGCGCGAAGATTTCACCTGCAAAGAAATTTGTCGTGGCGACCGAAAAAGGAATGGTCTATCGCCTGCGGAAAGAGTTGCCGGAGAAAGAATTTATTCCTATTTCGCAGAATGCCGTGTGCCAGTATATGAAGGCAAACACATTCGATAAATTGCTGGATTCTTTGAAAAGAGATCGGCTCGAGATTGTATTCTGCGAGAATCACTGCGACCCGAAGTCGCCGTACCAGGATGATAACGTGGTACACATACCGAAATCTGCAGCCGAAGCGGCGAGGAAGGGGATTGAGAGGATGCTCTCCATAGGATGAATGCTGACCGAACTTCTTGCGACATTCTCATTATCGGTGCCGGCATCGCCGGACTGACTGCTGCGATCCAGCTTGCCGACCGCGGAAAGAACGTCATCGTCATAAATCGCGCCTTTGATCCTGACGAGTCGAACACTCGATATGCACAGGGCGGAATTGTCTGGTGGGGCGAGGATGATTCATACGAACTGATAGAGTCTGACATCGATGAAGCCGGCGACGAAGTTGGCGGCACTACCGCCATACGCATCATCGCGGAAGAAGGTCCTGTCCTCGTCGATTCACTTTTGATAAAACGTCTCGCGGTGAATTTCGACAGGGATGCCGCAGGAAATTTGCACCGCACTCTCGAGGGCGGCCATTCACGACGGAGGATAATTCACGTCGGCGATCAAACGGGCGCGGCCATCGAGGCGGCACTGAGCAGGGAAGTGAGATCGCATCCGAACATCCATATCCTGGCGGGCCATACCGCCGTCGATCTGATCAGCACGACGCACCATTCTCGCAAGCGCGGCTCGGTATACCAGCCGACCCGGATACTCGGCGCTTATGTTCTCGACAGAAAATCGAGAGAGGTGAGAGCAATACTTGCTTCGTATACGATCATTGCGACGGGCGGCGTCGGCGGATTATATGAGTATACCACCAATCCTGAAGGTGCGCGCGGCGACGGCATCGCAATGTCGGGGCGGGCCGGTTCGCACGTTATAAACATGGAGTATGTTCAGTTTCATCCAACTGCTTTTCGAAAAGAGGGTTGTCCGTCCTTTCTGATCTCGGAGGCGGTGCGCGGCGAAGGAGCCGTTCTTCTCAATGGCAAAGGAGAACGATTCATATCGAGATATTGCCCGGAAGCGATGGAGCTTGCACCGCGCGACGAAGTGGCAAGAGGAATTTTCTGGGAAATACAGTCCACAAAATCGATGAATGTGTGGCTGGATTGCAGCCCAATAATGAAAAAGGGAATCGACCTTGAAAAAAGATTTCCGCAAATCTTTGCAAATTGCGCGAACTACGGAGTCGACATACGAAAGGAACTAATCCCGATCGCCCCGGCTGCACATTTTCTCTGCGGCGGAATACGAGTTGACGAATGGGGAAGGACTAACCTTCTCAGACTCTACGCCGTAGGCGAAGCATCATGCACAGGACTTCACGGTGCGAACAGACTCGCGTCCACTTCGTTATTGGAAGGTCTCGTCTGGGGAATGAGATCTGCGGAAAACATAATCGGAAGTTACGAGCAGGAACATTTTGACGAGTGGATGATACCGGATTGGGACGAAAGTTACGTCGTGGATTCTCTCGTACCGAAAGAGACACTCGGGAAATATTTGAACGATTTGAAGAGGGTCATGTGGGAAGATGTCGGCATTGTGAGATCCGAAGAAAGTCTTTCAAAAGCATGGCGGCTTCTCTCATCCATCAATATCGAGGTTGAAGAGCTGTACAGGCGCGCGAAACTCTCAGATGATCTCGTCGGTCTCCGCAACGGCATAGAGGCGGCACTCGAAATCACAACCCACGCCAGAAGAAACAGAGTGAGCAGAGGAGTACATTTCAGGGAGGATTCCGTAAAAACAAGCGGGGCTTTAGTTTAGGAGCGAAGTAGCAAATGATTTTTAAAGATATTTTGAAAGAACGCATCCATCACGATCTCGGGTTCGATTTCTTCGTGAAGGATGGCGCACCGCATTCGCGGTTCAATGTGATATTCAAGGAGAATGGAATAGTTTGTGGAATGATTTTCGTTCCGACGATTGTGAAACTCGTAGATGAAGAATTCTTCTTAGAGCCTGTCGACCCGCAGTCAAAGCCGCAGGTAAAGATCATGAAAAAAGACGGCGACAGAATCAAAGCAGGAGATATCGGTGCGGAAATTGCGGGCAACGCCGAAGTTTTGTTGAAGGCGGAAAGGACGATATGCAATGTGCTGTCTGAGCTGTCCGGCATCGCGACGCATGTCAATTGCATTATCGATGCTCATTATGCCAATGGAAGGATAAACCGGAATGTCTTCTTGCTCGACACACGAAAAGGCGATCCTCTGATGAGACCCGGGCACAAATACGCAGTGAGAGTAGGCGGTGCAAAGAATCACCGCGCAGGTTTCTTCGATGGGATTTTGGTCAAAGACAACGACATTTCCGTTTATGGCGGAGTTCGTGAGGCGATCGACAGGAGAATTCGCGAAGAAAAGCTTCTTACTCGCGTTGAGATAGAGGTCGGAAATTTAAAAGATCTTCAGACGGTTTTGAATGACGGGCGTGTCGATGCTGTTTTGCTCGACAACATGCCGGTCGACACGCTGAAGAAGGCCGTAGACATGATAGGTAATTCGGGGAAACAATATTTGATAGAAGCTTCCGGCGTCAGGGAAGAAGAGATCGGCAAAGTTTCAGAGACTGGCGTGAACTTCATTTCACTCTCCTCTCTCGTGCGGAGAGCACCATACCTCGATGTGTCGATGAAGACTGTCTAGCGACAACGCATTTCAAAGTCTAAGAAACCGGTGGGGCAAACCTTATGATCAAACCACGCCTCTCACAATCAGAAATGTCGAATATTTTTTGTCGGAGGTGAGAATGTGATTGTTGAGCCAGCTTTTAAGGAAGCCCAACATCTCAATGGATATCGTAGTATTCCCTTTCTCGTATTGGGCTTTTATGATTGAGACTTGCCTCGCCAGATCGTCATGTTCCTTTTTGTGGCTCGCGTACTCGGGGTAATCGTACTTCTGGAGAAGCTTTTCTTCAGTTTCGAAGTGATGCACAGTATTGTCGGCTAGGTCGTTCAGAATTTTCCCCAGTTCATCCTTTCCTTTCCCTTCCTTCATCGAATCGTACAGAAGGTTAATCAGATCCACCAGCTTCCTGTGTTGATCATCGATTTCATCGATGTTGACGCTCAAGTCTTGAGACCATTCAATAAATGGCATTGGAACACCTCCTTATCGTTTTGTTAGTCCTAGGCAAACACTATTACGGGCTTTCTGAGTTATATTAAAATGCTGACCTTATTATCGCAAATTGCGCTGTAATTCTCAAGCTCAAGAGTTAGGAGATCCGATGCATTGTGTTCAATTGGGACAGGATATTATTTTTTGCCGATCACATGGCGTTTTGCGGCATTGTCATCTTGAAAAACCGGGAGCGCATTACTCCTCGCTCCTCTTTTATGCGAAGAGCAATTTGTGTTGGTGTGTCGATGAAATCCGTTTTACAAAGGAATAGCGGATCAGAGAGTTTGGTGGACTCTATTAGAGTAAAATCAATCATACTGTCGATCCTGCTGATTTGCCTTAGAACAAACTTTATTCATGCGCAGCAGAACTATGTCAGGGTTGAAGGGACGCATTTTACTCTCGACGGCAGGCAGTACTATTTTGTTGGGACTAATTTTTGGTACGGGTGCTACATCGGTTCTACCGGGGCAACCGGAGATACGTCGAGACTCGTCCGCGAACTTAATCGGATGGAGGACGCCGGGATAAATAATCTGAGAATACTCGGCGCGTCGGAGCTCTCCAATGCCGCAATGTCTCTCAAGCCTGCGATCCAGATATCGCCCGGAATCTATGACGATTCGCTTTTAGCAGGACTCGATTTCCTTCTCTCGGAGATGGGAAAACGAAATATGCATGCGGTCATTTTCCTGAACAATTATTGGACCTGGTCTGGGGGAATGTACCAGTATAACAGTTGGTTCGGCGGAAGCGCGAACCAGTATGACACTTCGCCGTTTTATCGCAACGCGATTGCAAACGATACTTTCAAAACTTACATCAGCTTCTTGATTAATCGTCAGAACACAATTACAGGCCTGCATTATTATGAAGATCCCACCATTATGGCATGGGAGCTTGCCAATGAGCCTCGTCCGGGATCCGGCTCAACAAATTCTTTTTATCAGTGGATAGATTCAACCGCAAAATATATTCACTCGCTTGATCCGAATCATCTTGTCACCACCGGGAACGAAGGGACGATGGGATGCAACAGCTCCGGAAGTATTTTTTTAACCGCACATCAAAATCAGTACATAGACTACGCGACTATCCACGTATGGGCGCTCAATTGGGGATGGATCGATACCGCTAAGATGGCACAGACTTATCCGGGTGCTCTTTCAAGCGCTGAGAGCTACGTTCAGCAGCATATTTCATATGCGCGAATGCTGGGCAAGCCGCTGGTCATGGAAGAGTTCGGTCTGCCGCGTGACGGCGGCAAGTACAGTCCCGGCTCGACTACGACTTTTCGCGACGAATACGACGCTGCACTGTTGCAGACCATTTATGACAGCGCCTGTGCAGGGGCGCCGATTGCGGGCTCGAATTTCTGGGGCTGGGGCGGCGAAGGCCGCTCGCCGAACAGCGATTATGTATGGCGAGTTGGTGACCCTTTTGTCTGCGACCCGCCGATGGAGGCACAAGGACTTAACTCGGTTTTCGATACGGATTCCTCGACAATAAAAGTGATCCTTGAGTACGCGGATTCAATGTCGAGATTAAGAACGCTGGTCGCGGTTAAGGAGCGCGGCGACATTGCCCGCGGCTTCAAGTTGTACCAGAATTATCCGAACCCGTTTAACCCGACAACCGCCATCAGCTATCAGTTGCCAGATATCAGCCATGTTACCTTAGAAATATATGATGTCCTCGGCAGGGAAGTGAGGACGCTGGTAAATGAAGTTGAGAAGGCCGGGAGATATGATGTCATGTTCGACGCGGACAACTTGTCGAGCGGAGTATATTTCTGCAAACTTGTGGTCACTTCAAATGAAGAGCGGAGATTTATGGCAGTCGATAAACTTTTGCTCTTCAAATGAATCGAGGAACTATTGTTTCCTGGCGACTCAAGCTGCAATGGAGCTTTGACCTATTTCCTGGTTATGAGGGGATTCCTCGTCGCCGTTGGCTTTCACGCTCTCGATGAATTTTTCATTTGTTGAAACTCATCTTCCAAAAGAGTAGCTTGCGTCATGGTCGCAGTGAGATCAGATGCTACCCCAAATACAAACCCCGCCAGATGGAGTCAGCCCTAAACAATATCGGAGGATCTATGATGAAGCACTTTTCACCAGTTCTTGGAACTTTAACATTAGTTTTATCGATTTATTTACTAACTGGAGTTAATTCCGTGAGTTCAGCATCGTACCCGCAAAGCGTGTCCGGCCAGGATACTGCCGTCCAGAAGTTTTCTGTCACGAATCCCTTTGCAGCCCCGAGCCCGCTTCTTTATCAGGCTCCGCCGTTCGACAAGATCCATAATTCCGATTATATGCCCGCCATCGAAGAAGGAATGCGGCAGCAGTTGTTAGAGATCGACAGCATCGCGTCCAATCCGGCACCCGCGACGTTTGATAACACCATCGTGTCCATGGAACGATCGGGCGAGCTCCTGACTCGAGTTGCCAAAATCTTCTTTGCCGTAGTCCAATCTAACACTGACGACGAACTTCAGGGGGTGCAATCCGAGGAGGCGCCGAAACTCGCTGCTCACAACGACGCGATTTACCTCAACGATAAATTATTCCAGCGAGTAAAAACCATATATGACAACAGGGAAAGTCTTCATCTAGGCCCCGTGCAGGAATTTTTGGTCAGGCGTTATTATATAGACTTTGTACGCTCCGGAGCACTTCTATCGGAGCCGGACAAAGAACAACTTCGCTCCCTCAATCAAGAAGAAGCGAAGCTCGTAACAGATTTTCAGAACAGACTTCTCGGGGCGACAAAGGCCGGCGTTCTTGTCATCGATGACAAGAGCCAGCTCGCGGGACTCAGCGACGCTGATATTGCTGCAGCGGCACAGGCTGCTCATGACCGAGGACTTGACGGCAAATGGGTTCTGCCGCTCCAGAACACAACACAACAGCCGGCACAGGTTTCTCTCTCTGATCGGTCCGTCCGGGAGCGGCTGTTTCAATCATCCACGATGCGAGCCGAGCGCGGCGATACGGACGACACTCGTGACATCATCGCACGCCTCGCCGAAATTCGTGAGGAGCACGCTAAGCTCCTCAGCTTTCCAAACTACGCCGCCTATGTGCTGGAAGACCAGATGGCAAAAACGCCCGAGGCTGCGATCAAACTTCTTACCGATCTCGTTCCAGCCGCAACGGCAAAAGCGCAGGGAGAATCGAAGAAAATGCAGGAGATGATTGACCGTCAGAACGGAGGTTTCCAGCTTCAGCCGTGGGATTGGCAGTACTATGCAGAAAAAGTTCGCAAGGCCGAATATGACCTCGACGAGTCGCAAATCAAGCCGTACTTCGAATTGAATCACGTGCTGGAAAATGGCGTCTTCTTTGCTGCGAACAAACTGTACGGTTTGACATTCAAGGAACGAAAAGACATTCCCGTCTATCAACAGGATGTTCGGGTGTTTGAGGTTTTTGACTCGGCGGGAAAATCGATTGCGCTCTGGTATTGCGATTACTTCAAACGCGACAACAAGAGCGGCGGCGCATGGGAAGACACTTTCGTAGACGGTTCGGGGCTACTCGGCACGAGGCCGGTTGTTTTCAATGTCGCCAACTTCACAAAACCTGCTCCGGGTGACCATGCACTGCTTACCTATGACGAGGTGACGACCATGTTCCACGAATTTGGACACGCGCTGCACTCGATGCTGACGACCGTAGAATACCCGCGGCTGGCGGGAACGAACGTGCCGCGAGACTTCGTCGAATTCCCGTCGCAGTTCAACGAGCATTGGGCGATATACCCCGAGGTGCTGGCTCACTACGCGAAACACTATAAGACGGGGAAGCCGATGCCGAAAAGCCTCGTCGAAAAGATAAGGAATGCCCGGACGTTTAATCAAGGTTTCGCGACCATGGAGTACCTTGAAGCGTCTTTGCTGGATATGGCATGGCACACATTGCCTTATGGAACGGCAGTGACGAATGTCGATTCGTTTGAAACTGCTTCGCTAAATAATTATCACGTTTACGTGCCTCTCATTCCGCCGCGCTACCGTTCAACGTATTTCGCGCACATCTGGAGTACTGGCTACGCTGCAGGCTACTATTCATACCTGTGGAGCGAAGTCCTCGATGATGACGCCTTCGCGTGGTTCAACGACCACGGCGGACTGACGCGCGCAAATGGTGAACGATTTGAGAAAATGATCCTCTCGCGAGGCGGATCAGAAGATGTCGGTGGTCTTTACCGTGCATTTCGCGGACGCAACCCGGATGTGAAGGCTCTACTGGAGGACCGCGGATTGATACAGAAGTGACGGAGCTTTGCTTCTTAGGTTTTGCGGTTGGGAAGAAGAATTATTGATTTGCGGCGAATGGATCGTCTTAGAAATATGATTCGAGCTTTATGTAGTACGCCTGCGGATAGTACCAGTATTCAGTGGAGGGCTTTCCGTAAGTGTAGAGCGTGCCGAGGGTGATAGAGGTGTTGTCGCTCGCTGAGTAGGCGAATGTCCCTGCAAGGTAGCCGCTCCCGTCGTTGAAGTTTGAGTTGGATGACAGCGAAACGGTGGTAAGCGGAGACAGCTGATAGGATCCGGTCACAACGAGATAATCCTTTGCGACATTGAGAATCCTTCCTTCATATAGATCGATCAAGTCATAATTGATTCGATCGAGTGCACCCTGGCCGTTGTGGTAATACTCGAGAAGGCCGTAGAGTTTATCTGTGAATTGGTAATCCGCACCGAGAATCCATTTTATGAAATACCCGGTGTGCTTAAGAATGTCAGAAGACACGAGCGCCTCGCCTCTGACTCCAGCTCCGCCGATATCACCGGCAAAATCTCCACCATCTACCAGGCGTTTATCTACATATCCGGTCATCAGTGAAAAATCGTAGTCAAAGATGTTGGTGTGGAACCTAGCAGCATAATCTGAATATTTAAAATGATACTCGGCGTTATAGACAAGCTGAAGATTCGTAAGCTGACCGAGATCGAATTTCAAAGATGCAGCGTCTGAGCCATCCTTCTCGATCTTGCCGAAGTTTGCGGGATTGATCGGGTTGAATATGTCGGTTGGATTCCAGACTCGACCCGTTCCCCAGCTGATGCGCTGTCTCCCGATCACGAGCGATCCGAATGAGAAGTCTTGATCGAAATACAGACGGTCGATGTAATGAGATGCCGCCAAATGATTTTTGGCAATTGGCTGCCAGTGAAGACTGATCACCTGTCTCATCGGAGTCGTCGAAGCCAGGACGAAGGATGAGTTCTGTGAGTAATACAGCCCGTCAATTTCATATTCGGCTCCAATTTTCGTGTTGTTGCCAATGTGGAGTATCGGGCGGAGGCGAAGCCTGGCGAGGTCGGCAAATTCTGAATTTGACGAAGCATGCAGGTTCTGGTAGATCGGCATATCCACGACATAACCTGAGAAATCGAAAGCGGTAGACGATGTGTCAGAACTCTGTGCTTTTGTTTCAGAATAAAATATCGCCGAGAAAATTGCACAGTATTTGATTGCACACCGGAAAGACATGCAGGCTAATTTCTTTTGTCGCCTGCGATCCGGCCGTCTTTCAGAATGAGCAGCCGATGCGCGCGCTCGATGACCTGCGGGTCATGAGATGAAAAGACAAATGTAATTCCGTCTTCACGATTCAAGTTTTCCATGAGCTCAAGAAGTTTCACTGCGGTTTCCGAGTCAAGATTCGCGGTGGGTTCGTCTGCCAGAACAAGTCTCGGTTCATTGGAGATCGCCCTTGCAACTGCGACCCTTTGCTGCTGACCGCCGCTCATTTCGTTCGGGCGTTTACGGGCGAGCTCCGCAATTCCAAGCTGTTCCAGCAGGGCGAGACTCCTCCTTTTCCGTTCACGGGGATCGATTCCGCGGAGCATCATGGTGAACTCGACATTTTCAAGTGCGCTGAGGACGGGATTGAGATTATACGCCTGAAAAACGAAACCGATTTTCCTCAGCCTTATATCGGCGAGCTCTCGCCGCGATTTCGAGCCGATATCCTCACTGTCGAGAAAGACTCTGCCTTCGGTCGGCTTGTCGAGCGTTCCGATGATATTGAGGAGCGTCGTTTTCCCCGAACCCGACGGTCCGGCAATGACCGAGAAGTCTCCCGACGAAACCGCGAGGTTTATTCCCCGCAGTGCTTCGACAGGCACGCCATTGTCCTGGTAGACTTTTTTAACACCTTCAACACGAATTATCTCTGAACTGCTTTCTCCTGTATCCATAATTACATTACTCCCGAATTCCATGATCCCATTTTAGATTGACCTTATTGCCTCGACAGGATGAAGACGGATGGCCTTGACCGCGGGATAAACGGCTCCGATTACGGTCACAAGCGGTATTATGACGACAGCCTTGATGAAGTCGGATGTCTCAAGGGCAGGAAAAATTTTCGAACCGGATCCCCATGATCTTAAACTCTCCGCGAATATCGAAAGATCCCAACCGTTTCGAGAAAGATCGATGCAGATGAAGTAAGCAATTGCCAGCCCTACAATGGTTCCTGCAATTCCGAGAAAGAACGCCTCAACCAGAATCATCCTGAATATTTTCCTGTTAGACATTCCGACAGCCATCGCCACACCGAACTCATGTGTCCGCTCTAAGACCGCCATGAGCATGACGTCGATGATCCCGAAGATCAATGCGACCGCGATGATTCCGTAGATGATATAGAATATTTGATCATAAAATCCCAGCTGCATGACAAACAGGGGAAGCATCTCCTCGTAGCTCATGGTTTCAAATTTGTCGGATGAACCAGGTATTGCCTGGATCTCCCTTCGGAGACCGCTTAGCACGGATGGAATCTGGTCCCGGCGGATCGGATTGATCACAAATTCAGAGACCATGTCGTGGACATTTAACATTTGCTGCATTGTTGCAATTGTGACGTAAACGTGCGACTGGTCGAAACCGGAATTCGAAGTCTCGTAAATACCGCTGATGCGACATCCTTCCGAACCGACATTGCCGTCCAATTGTGAAGCCATGATGACGATCTTATCGCCGATCCCGGCTTTCAGTTTTTCTGCAATTGCGGTGCTGATAATTATTTGATTGGGCTCGTTGTTCAGATACCGTCCTTTGACCATGTATTGGGAGATCGTCGTCACTTTCATTTCTTCGTTCGGGATAATCCCAACTATCGCGACTCCGGCGGAATTATATGCGCTGCAGGCGAGTCCATAAGTTCGCAGACGCTCCGAGTACTTGACCATTGTCGAGTCGTGATCGAGAATATTTCTTATGAGGCGGGGCGAGCGTATCGAATTGTCGATGCTGGGGTCGGCTTGGTAGCCTGCCTTATGAACTTGCATGTAGCCGACGTCGGCTCCGATCTGGTTCGTTAGCATCTGTTCCATGAAACCGCGGACAAAGCCGCGTGTCAGAACCAGGGCAAAGACTCCGACCATGATCGAAACGGTCAGTATCAACGATCTTCGTTTATTCCGCAAAATATTTCGCCAGGCGATCTTGCTTATCATCGGTGCGTCCCAGGACATAAGTGTTCGACCGGACCGGAAGATTTTAAGTACGAAGTTCTAAATTCAAATACACCACAAACTTCCGATTGAGATTTTGAAATCATAAATTGTCTTGTATTTAGAGTTTTGGATCGTGAATTCCACATCAAGTGTATCTTATTCCTTTGAGCGGCTCGAGTCGCAGCACTCTCCATAAAGGATAAAATGTTGAGAAGAATGAAATAATGAGAATTGTCGACGAAGCGAGAATGGAAGTTGCCGCCGATACGGTCGAGGTAATTACCGGGACATTGAAACCATATTGTTCGTAGATTTTTGCCAGATTTCCACCGACAACTATCGGGTGGACGAGAATATAGTAGCTGATTCCTATCCCGACCAAGTTGCCAGCCAGGATGCCGATTACAATCATGAAGAATATTTCGACGGCGACTGTTACTGCCAATTTCTCCTGCCGCATTCCCAGAGATAGAACGACTCCATATTCTCTGAACCTTTCAGTGACAGACATCAGAACCGCGTTCAGAATTCCGAAGCCGACTACGACGAGGAGAATGATCATGAAGACGATGTCTCCGCTGTGCTTAAATTTCATCGTCTGGTCCATTTGAGGCATGAGAATCTGCCACGGGACTGCCACGAGGCCCGAAGATTTCAAACCGGAATTGAGCTCGGCGGTAACTTCGGGCGCATCGTCCATGTTGCCGACGGAGATGGCAACTGCATTTACCCGGTAATTCATTGAAAGAAAAGGCTGCAGATCAGTTACCGTCATGAATGCACCCATTCGGTCGAACTCGTCTGATCCGGTTTTGTACGTGCCGGCAATCCGTGCAAACATATTCCCGAGAACGCCGTCAAATCCCTGGCAGAGCACCACCACAGAATCTCCTATCCTTGCCTTCAGATTTTGAAGCAGCCTGTACCCTAAAACGATTTCGGGAACTCCGTTGCCTTGATCAGCATTCGACGCGAGGAAATGTCCTTCCGATATTTTGTTTTCGAAATCGGTTATTGTCTTTTCTGAGCCGGGTGAGATTCCCATGATCATTACACCCATGGAGTGGTCCTTGTAACTCAAGAGTCCATCCGCCTGGATTCGCGCAGAACTGCCTTTGATGAGAAAGTTCCTATCTATCAGTCGTTTTAATTCCGGGGAAAATACGAAGCTCTTCTGTAAGGTGGGATTATCCACATATCCCGGCTTCTGGATTTGTATAAATCCGGTGGAGAGCCGGGCGGCTTCTCCTATCGCTTCCGAGATAGTTCCGTTGTCGACGTTCATTTTTATCATAGTGAGAGAGGCAGCAAAAGTGATTGCCGCGATGACGAGGAATGATCGCCTGCGGTTTCGCCAGAGACTTCGCCATGCAATGCTGATGAGCAACATTGTCGACTATTTCTCCAGCTCTTTTAATGAGAAGATGCCGTTGGGGATCTTCGTGTCGAAGGAGGCTTCGTCCATCTTGATTTCAGTCGAGTGGCTCTTGTCGGAGTTGTACATTGTCCAGACTGAAGGCACCGTTCGTCCTCCCATGGTTTTGAAATCGCTCATCACCATGGTTCGCATCAATTTTCCCTTTTCATCGAAATATTCTACCAGCGAAGGCAGATTGTCTTTTTTTCTTACCCAGTAGAACATTTTTCCCCATACTACGGGGGCATCTGGTTTCGGAATCAATTGCAGCTTCCAGCAATCTATATCTTCCACTTTCTCGGTCCCGTCTATTGTGATATCGTAATCTTCCGTGAGAGTCTCTCCGCGAACCATATCGTCGTAAGTGTAGTCCGAGCCGTTCCACGACTGGAGCATCATGGACGGAGGAATCCTGATTGTAGTTTCGGTTGCCCTGAGGTACATCCAGATTTCGTTCCCCAATTTGAGAGTACGGTTGTCGGCCTCGCGCGCGGGTGCGAGTATTTTCACGAGAGCCTTCGAATCGCCGATTGACCAGCTCTCCATCTTCATGGTCCTTGTGTAATCCGGAGTGGTAATCGTCATCTCCATTATGGAATGGCTTGAGGATTTACCCTTTATTGCGTCTTCGGCTTTCTGAATAATTTGTTTGGCATCTTGCGAGTACACTTTGCCCGCCATTGCGATGATTGCTAAAACGACTACCGATGAAGCGTACTTCATGTTGCAACTCCTTGACATCTTATTTATGAGTCTTGATTCCATCCATTATCAATTTGATTCCTCCGCGGACCTGTTTTTCGAAATCCATTTCTATCCCGAGTGTCCAGAAAAGTGCCGCCCCTTCGATGATTTGATATATTGTGATGGTGACTATGCTCGGATCGACGCGACGGAACTCTCGCTTGTGAATTCCGTCCTCGATTATATTCTGCAAAAGAATCACACCCGCACGGAAATCCCGCCTCATCATCTTCTTGATTTTTTGATCTCTAGATGCAATGACGAACAATTCTTGAATAACCGGTCTGAATCGTTGCATTTTCTTCATCTCTTCAATCATATACTCAATAAATCTATCCATCCGCTCTACTGCTGTACCTCGTGCCAGCAACTTCTCCATTCTGTTGATTTCCTCTGGATTAAAAAATTCCTCAATCAACTCCGATATTATTTCATCTTTGCTTTTGTAATACCAGTAGATCGCTCCTTTACTTAATCCCGATTCGCGGACTATATCGTCCATGCTCGTTTCCTTGAGGCCGGTTCGAGCGATCGCCGAGATGGCGGCCCTCACGATCTGCTCTTTTCTCTTGGCGATATTTTCTAAGCTTGCCTTTCTCGTCATATAAATAAACCGACTAGTCGGTTTATTTATAATATAAATCGGGCCACTTGATTTGTCAAGGCAAATCAGGGGGAATAATATAGACTTCGGTCAGGGAGTTGATCCTTGTGGACCCGGTTTGCTTGGTGGAATTTAAACCTGCATCTGCTATCTTTTAAAAACCGAGAATGCTGCGTTGAACAAGCTCGTCATAGTACTCGATATAGTCTTGGTCGCGATGGTTGGATATTTCACATGGTTCATGTCCACCGACTATCAAACCTTTCACGGGCGGTACCACATGCCGTTTGTGTTATGGATAATCGACACTGTCGACTTGTTCATACATGAAGGAGGACATTTCTTCTTCGGCTTCATGGGTCAAATGATTTATTTCATGGGCGGTTCTTTGATGCAGATAGTTCTTCCGTCGCTCGCGATTTATGTTTTTCTTAGGTCGAGTCTGCGTAGTCTGATCGGGACTCTCTACTGGCTCGGTCATAATTTGATAAACGTTTCCGTCTATATCGGAGACGCGCCGTACAGGAGACTTCCTCTGATTTCCGACAGCGCCATCCATGATTGGAATTGGATTTTCAACCGGGCAGGAATGATGGATTCCGCTGAGATGATTTCGAGCGTGGTTCTTGCTCTCGGTATAATTTCATGCTGCGGAGCAACAGCGACCGCAGTTTATTTTTTAGCCCATGATTTTAGAGAAGTGGTCGTTTCATCGAACGAAATCCCCGGCCGTCCTGAGTGAAAGACGGAGAGGTTCTTTATGATGTGAAACAAATGTTACACGGAATCAGTAATATTACAAACGATACATCTTATCGGCGATAGTCGATTTTTCATCCAAAGTATCTCACAACGCTGAACAAACGATAAAAAAATGCCGGAAACTATCTTAGCGACATATGGACTCAGTAAGAAATTCGGTGACCGCTGGGCCGTGAAGGATATAAACCTTGAGGTACATTCCGGGGACGTATTCGGGTTCCTCGGGCCGAACGGCGCAGGCAAGAGTACGACGATCAGGATGATCCTCACTCTCCTCTCGCCCACTGCCGGGAACGTAAAAATTTTCGGAAAGGAGGTCAAAGAAAACCGAAGGTTCGTCCTCTCCAAAGTGTGCGGCATTGTCGAGAAACCCGACTTTTATCTTTACCTTTCGGCTCACAAGAACCTCGAAGTCCTCGGCTCGCTCACGCACAGAGTAACAAGAGACGAAATCTTCAATGCGTTGGAAATAGTCGGATTGAGGACGAGAGCATTCGACAAGGTCAAGAGCTTCTCACACGGGATGAAGCAACGTCTTGGAATTGCTCAGGCTATTTTAACAAAACCCGATCTCATTATCCTGGACGAACCCACTTCCGGCCTCGATCCGCAGGGAATGAAGGAGGTACGCGAGCTTGTCATGAAGCTTTCCAGAGAGCATGGTACCACGATTTTTCTCTCATCCCATCTGCTTACCGAAGTTGAAGCAGTGGCAAACAGAATGGCAGTGCTCAATCACGGCGAACTTATAGCTCAAGGAGACGTATCCGATCTCTTGAACGGAGATTCATCCTACTATTCTCTGGAGGCGTCTCCGCAGGACAAGGCGGTCGCGCTATTGAAGAAAACTGACTGGGTCGAAATAATCTCGGTCGCAAATGGAATTGACATCCATGTGGAATCACGAAGGGCCGCTGAGCTGAATAGACTCCTTGTCATGAATGGAATTGATGTTTCATCCTTCGCGGCGAAACGGACACTCGAGGATTACTTCTTGAAAATCACGGAAGGAGCGTCGGAGGTATGAGACTATTCGCCCTTGAAGCGCAGAAAACTTTCCGGCGCTGGAGAACCTACATCGGCTTTGCTGCAGTTGCAGGTGCGGTGATTCTCCTCGAAATCATCATAAAGATGAACGAAGCCACCATGGCGAAAGGTTTTGCAGGAAATCTAAATACGGATTTTCTCGTTTCGGGAAATATTTTAAATGTATGGACCATAACCACTTTCGTGATGAATTCTTTATACATTCACGTCCCGTTCCTGATCACTCTTGTCGCAGGCGACATGGTTTCCTCTGAAGGCATGTCTGGAACCATCAGGTTTCTTCTGATCAGACCTCCTTCTCGTGCAAGAATTATTTTTTCCAAATACATCATGATGCTTTTTTACACTGCAGCCTTGATAGTTTTCCTTGCCGTGCTTTGTATCGGAATCGGGCTCGCATTTTTCGGGAGCGGAGATGTGATTCACGTTCAGCCGGGAATTCCGCACATTGTCATATTACCGGAGCATATCGCCGCCTCGAGGACTCTTCTCGCCTTCCTCGCGGCAATTCTCTCGATGTCGGTAGTCGGGTCGCTCGCGTTCTTGTTCTCGACGCTTGTCGATAATTCAATCGGCCCGATCATCGGGTCGATGGCCGTCGTGATAATTTTCTTGATCGTTGGAAATCTACCGTTCGAATCACTTGAGGCCGTTCGGCCGTATTTGTTCACAACCTATATGAATATCTGGCAGCTATTTCTTGACGATCCTATTAATTGGGGTGAGGTAGGCAAATATTCGCTTGCGCTTCTCGGGCATGACGCGTTGTTCTTTGCTGTTTCATATTTCGTATTTTTGAGAAAGGATATAAAAAGTTGATAACCTTACTGCAGATTTTGATTGTATTCGTCCTTTTGTCCCCGGCCCAGGGAAATGATAATGGCGCGAAATATCTTCAGAATGTCTCGGATAAGTTTTCGAAAATTATGGACTACACGGTCGATCTCAGGGTTCATCTGGATCTTGAAAGTGTCAAGGCTCAGGATATGATGGCAACATTATATTATAAGAGCCCGGACAAGGTGAAGCTCGATTCGAAAGGCACTTTTCTCCTGCCGAAAGAGGTAGGAGTGTTCAATCCGCGGATGTTCAGCGGCGAGAATTTTGACGTGAGCGTCGAAGAAAACCTGCAATACGATGGAAAACCTGCCGTCAAGCTCTCACTCTCGTCAAAAAAAGATTCATACAGAGATCGAAGGATAATTTTGACCGTAGATAAATCGGAATGGTTGATAAGAGAGATTTCGACTGAGCCGGCGCCCGGCAGTATAATGGACGCCAAAATTAATTATGGGACCTTCGACGGTTTCGAACTTCCGACCGAAATAGACGTGAATATCAATTTGCCTAAGGCCGATTCATCTCAAGCCAATTCGAGCCCGCGCCGCCGGTTTGGCGGAGTAAATGGGAACGTTGTGGTATACTACTCAAACTACAAGGTGAATTCGGGACTGAGCGACAGTTTATTTGAAAAAAAAGAGGAACACTGACAACCCTGACGCAAGCCGGGGAATAATTAATCCATCTATGGAGCGTTCCATGAGGCGTTCAAATTTATTCCTCTCTATCGCCATTTTCGTCACGGCGCTTCATATCAGTGCTTGTTCGGCTTCAAAGAGCGCAGCCGATGCAGTGAGATTGAAGGGGGCCCTGCAGCGTTACCAGGATCTGATTCTCCACATGGACAATGACGGAATCGCAGACCTGTTTGCCGAGCAAGGTGAGCTGGACAATCCGGGAGAGTCGCCGATTCAAGGTCGCGAGTCGATTCGAAAATTCCTGAAGTCTTTCACCGAATACAAAGTCGTTGAGGAATCTTTGGATGCCGATTCTACCGCGGTCGCGGGTGCTAGTGCTACACAAATAGTGCGCTATCATCAGAAGGTCACGGTCCCGAGCGGCAAGACGGTGGAAGTCTCGGGACGCATGAAGATCAATTGGATTGAAAAGGGCGGCAGGTGGCTCATTCTGCGCGAGGAATCCTTGCCGAAAAACTGAAAACTTGGTTATGTCGGATACTAGCTCCCGGTAACATGGAACAGATGGAGCAGGAAACACACCAGCCAAAATCTGTTTCATTCAAAAAAAATCTGTAGAACATGAGGAAAAGAAAATGCTGCAACTGCGTCCGAATTGTGAGTGCTGCGATAAAGATTTGCCGCCTGAATCTACCGAGGCGAGGATTTGTTCGTTCGAGTGCACCTTCTGCGTCAGGTGTGCCGAAACGATACTGAGCAATGTGTGTCCTAATTGCGGAGGTGAACTCGTCGTTCGACCGCGTCGTCCTGCGGATCAACTGATCATGTATCCCGCTTCTCTTGATAGAGTTTACAAACCGGGAAGCTGTATAGAGTAGTTTAATGTAAGCAGCAGAAGGTTTGCACGAGGGCAGAACCGACATGATCCATTAATCTTGATAAACTTTCCTTCCTCAAGTATATTTTGATGAAGGCGCCACGTAGAACAAGAGGAAGAGGTGTCCATAGTTTCCATGGGAGAGTCCATTGCTCAACTAGATCACGCTCGGGAGAGCGAAAGGAAAGTTTGAGATTCAATTTTCTAAAAACCGTTTGTCGGGGATTCGGTGAGTAAGACCGTTTCGATCACGCCTCTAATGTCACAATATCGAAAAGTGAAGGATCGCTATCCTGATGCGATCGTCCTTTTCAGGATGGGTGATTTTTATGAGACCTTCGAAGAGGACGCGAAGATCGCGAGTTCGGTTCTCTCGATTACTCTGACGAGACGTGCAAACGGCGCGGCAGCGGAAGTCCCGCTTGCAGGTTTTCCTCACCATGCGATAAACCAGTATCTCCCTAAACTTGTGAAAGCCGGATATCGCGTCGCGGTCTGTGAGCAGCTCGAGGATCCGAAACTCGCCAAAGGAATTGTCAAGCGCGACATAGTTGATGTGGTCACGCCTGGTGTAAATTTTTCTGCCGAGTCGTCAAAAGTGAATAACTATTTTGCAGCTGTGGTCTCAGATGAACGGGAGTTCGGGATGGCTTTCTGTGACGCGACAACGGGAGAGTTTAACTTCGCGCAAGCCGGTCTCGATGAATTGGAGACATATCTCGCGAGAGTGGAGCCGCTCGAAATCGTTTTGCCGCGCAATACTTCGGAGAAGATCGAGCCGACAATCAACGCCACTTTAAAGAAATCGATCGTGACCCGCCGGGACGATTATATTTTTAATTTCGATTATACCTATGATAAACTGGTACACCACTTTAATGTTCAGAATCTGAAGGGGTTTGGAGCAGAATCAAAAATCCTCGCGATCCAGGCTGCGGGGGCTGCCCTCGATTACCTGGCGGAGACTCAAAACGGCAATCTTGCCCACATTGTGGGGATGTCTGAATTCAGCCTTTCCGGTTTTCTGGAAATCAATAGGACAAGCCGCAAGCATCTCGAAATTGTTGACGGCGCCTCCGACGAGAATAGAACGCTTCTTTCCGTACTGGATTCTACGCAAACGCCTATGGGCGCGAGGCTCCTCAGAAGAATTTTGCTCCAGCCCCTGAAAGACATCGAGCAAATTGATTCGCGGCTTGATGCGGTCGAAGAGTTGATCAAAGAAACGGAGACCCGCGGCGAGTTGGTCAAATCTTTGTCGGGCTTTGGAGATCTCGAGAGATTAGTGGCGAGGATTTCGACTAAACGGGCCTCCCCTCGCGAACTTGGCGCACTGCGCACCATGTTGAAGAGACTTCCGGAAATAAAGTCGATGATCCATGACCTGGCCCGCGATCTAAATCGTGGACTCTGGCATGAGATGGAGGATGGGATCGATCTCGAAGCATCATTGTTAAAACGGCTCGACGATTCGCTTGCGGATGATCTTCCGGCCCAAGTCGTCGACGGCGGCGTAATCAAAAAGGGTTTCAACACAGAGCTGGATGAGCTTCGAGGCCTTGCTTTTAATGCTAAGGATTGGATCGCACGTATGCAATCAACGGAAAGACAGCGAACCGGCATCCAGTCTCTGAAAGTAGATTATAACTCCGTATTCGGATATTATATTGAGATTACAAGATCAAATCTCTCGCGAGTCCCTCCTGATTATATTCGCAAGCAAACGCTTGTAAATGCGGAGCGATTTATTACGCAGGAGCTAAAAGAGTATGAAGAAAAAGTTCTTCATGCCGAGGAAAAAATCCAAAAGCTGGAGGCGCAGCTATTCGAGGAGTTGAGAAGCGAGGTCGCTTTGCAGTCGCCGTCGCTTCTGGCAACATCGAGGGTTCTCGCTCTCGCTGACGCTCTAATTTCATTTGCGAATGCAGCGGTTGCAAATAGCTACGTGCGTCCCGTAATTGATGAGTCGTTCGATATCGAGATCGAAGCCGGAAGACACCCGGTGGTGGAAAAAGTCTTGCCGAGCAGTGAAAGTTTCGTCCCGAACGACCTGCGTTTGACTGAAGGAAAGGAGCAGATCGCGCTCATTACGGGACCGAACATGGCGGGGAAATCTGTCTTCGTCAGACAAGTTGCCCTCATAGTCTTGATGGCACAGGCCGGTTCTTTCGTACCTGCAAAACGTACACGGATCGGAATTGTGGACAAAATTTTTACCCGCGTCGGCGCCTCGGATAACATCAGCGCAGGCGAGAGTACTTTCATGATCGAGATGCAGGAGGCGGCGAATATTCTGAATAATGCAACTCCGAGAAGTTTAATCCTCCTGGACGAAATCGGGAGAGGGACAAGCACCTTCGATGGCGTCTCGATAGCATGGTCAATCGTCGAATACCTACATCAGAACCCCGCGCGGAATGCCCGAACTCTGTTCGCCACACATTATCACGAGCTCAACGAGCTCTCCGATCTTTATCCGCGTGTAAAAAATTTCAAGGCGGACGTGCGTGAATACGGCGGTAAAGTAATCTTTCTCCACAGAGTCGTTGAAGGAAGCGCAGATCACAGTTACGGAATTCATGTCGCTGAGATGGCGGGCCTACCGAGGAGCGTGACATCGCGCGCAAAAGAAATCTTGACAAACTTAGAATCGTTCGAGCTTTCTGCGACGGAGACTGCTTCAGGGTCTCAATCCAAGTTGGACTCGCTTCGCACTCAGAAGATGCCGAGACCGCACAGGGTTATATCGAAAAACAAGGAAGGCGATTTGCAGATCGATATGTTCCAGCTCGGCGATGAGGAACTTCGTGATAAGATAAAGAGCGTTGACGTGAACAACCTCACTCCGGTTGAAGCTCTCAACAAAATTGCCGAAATTAAGAAAATAATTGAAAGGGAAAAGTAAATGCAGGAAACGGGTCGTGTGGTGTCGGTCCGCGGTTCAACCATAGTCGGCGAAACGGCGGCGGCCGAAAACTTCAGTGTAGGAGCGTATATTTCAATTGCAGTACATGATACAAAGATACTTGGCGTAGTCACCTCTGTCGAGCTGGCGCCCAATGCAGTGGTCAGGTTCGTCGCCAACCTCTTCGGGAAATCGGTCGCCGGAAAATTCGAGAGAGGAACAGAAGACCTCCCATGGCCTGGCTCGATAATCGAGATACCGTCGGAGTCCGAGCTTGATATCATCTTCAATACTTACCGAAAGCATGATTTTGCTCTCGGAGAAATTTCTCTTCTTAGCGGCAAGAAAAACTATATTGACCCCGACAAGTTTTTCAGCAGGCACATTGCGATCGTCGGCGCGACGGGATCGGGAAAATCCTGCACGGTCGCTTCCATACTTCAAAAAGTTGCCAAACTTCCCGGGGCGAGAATAATCATGATCGACCTTCACGACGAATACGGCGAAGCGTTCGGCGACCTCGCCGAGCGCGTCAACATCGGTGAATTCGAATTGCCGTATTGGGGGATGAACTTTGAAGAGCTGGTAGAAACTTTTGTCGACCCCGACGATCCTTTCGCGCGAACTGAAACTGTGGCAATGTCTGAAATCGTATTGAGCAGCAAAAGGCTGAAAAATCTCGCTTATAAAGATTCTCTCTCCGTCGATTCCCCCGTCTATTTCGATCTCTCCGACATAAAGGTAAGAATGCAGGCGCTCGATACAGAACGGCTCCCGAACGGAAAGGAAGGCCCGTTCTTCGGCAATTTCACTCGATTCGTCTTTAAATTTGATACCAAGTTTAATGACAAACGGTACGAATTTCTCTTCAAGCCGAAACGTTTCAAAACCACCGAAACTTTTTCTCAATTTTTGGATTCATTGTTCGGATTGAAATCCGGGAAATCTGTCGTGGTCCTCAACCTGAGCAACGTGCCGCAGGAAGTGACGAACGCCCTGGTCTCACTCCTCTCCCGATTGGTTTTTGACTTCAACATGTGGAATCCTGTCCGGGCAAATCTTCCGATACTTCTCGTCCTCGAAGAGGCACATAATTATCTAAACCCGCGCGGTCAATCGCAGACGGCCCGTCGAACGATCGAGCGAGTCGTCAAAGAAGGGAGAAAGTACGGGGTGAGCTGCATGGTGGTGAGCCAGCGTCCAACCGATGTAGCGGAATCCATTCTTTCGCAATGCAGCAACTTCGTGACTCTTCGTCTTTCGAACCCGGATGATCAGGCATTCATAAGGAAACTGATTCCGGAGTCGATGGGAGACCTCCTTGACATAGTTCCGGTGTTGAGACAGGGAGAAGGCCTTCTTCTAGGGGATGCCTGCATTATTCCGCTTCGAACGAAAATTGATGCGCCTGATCCGTTCCCGCGGAGCAGGGATGTGGAGTTCTACACGAAGTGGAGCATCCTCCCGCCCGCGGTGGACGTCGCGGGCGTCGTGGAACGATGGCGCAGAGTGAATTACTGACGGCGACGAAATCGGGAACTGAGAATTTGAACAAGTGAATCAGCGACAGCTTTTCCACACGATAGAAAAAACTGCATCGAAGGATTATCGCAACGATGAGGAATTGCTTCTGAGCGTCGTGCGCGAAATAATCGGCTCAGACGAAATGCGAATAAAAGGGGGAAGAATATGGAAGCTCGTTCCGAGAAAGAACGCCTATGTTCTCGTCAAGCAGATCGCCAAAGTCAAAGCTTTGCCCGACGACTTCATGCTGAAGGTCTCGGATTACGCTGATTTCGTCAAGATCGGGATTCAGAAAACTCTTCTAAATACTGAACAGAACCAGGACCTTCGTAGCAGAGGCATCGAGAAATATTCGGCGACAGGAGTCGGCGAGAAAGTCAAAGTCAAGGGCGTGCCGCTTTACCAGTATGTCCTGGCGTTCAACACGAACGGTGAAAACCCGGAGCTTTTCGACGCGCTCAACGTCATTGGAAGCGCAGTCACTGCGGTTCTGCGCGAGCGAAATGCTCTCGCGCGAACAAAACAGCTTGAGCAGGATATCGACAAGGCGCGCGAGATCCAGAGGAGCATTCTTCCCGAGCACGAACAAAAGTACGGTTCGTTTGAGATGTTTGGGGTCTCGGTCCCGGAACGAGTAGTTGGCGGCGACTTTTTCGACTACCTGCCGTCAGGTGAAGAAGGCGAACGGCTCGGCGTCGCCGTTGGCGATGCTGCGAGCAAAGGATTGAGCGCGGCAGTCGAGGCGCTGTATGTATCCGGCGCATTGAAAATGGGAGTCGAGCTTCAGACTAACATGGCTTCACTTGTCAAAAAAATAAACAATCTTGTCAACTGGACTTTTTCGGATTCTCGTTTCGTGACGTTGTTTTACGGCGAGTTCACCGACGGTAAAAGCGGGCTGTTTCTATACGTAAATGCCGGTCATAATCCGCCGATATTCTATAAGAGAAATAAGGGGGAGTTTTCCCAGCTCGATCCTACCGGTCCGGCTCTCGGAGTTGCGCCGAATGCGCGTTACCGTATCGGAAACGTGAACTTTGAAAAGGACGACCTGCTCATACTCTACACCGATGGAATTACAGAGGCTACCGATATTAATTTTTCCCTGTATGGCGAAGAGAGACTGAAGCGAAAAATAAGCGAGCTCGTGGATAGTGAGCCGCAAAAAATTTGTTACGGAATAATGGAAGATGTACAACGGTTCTCCGCATCGTCGGCGTATGCTGACGATAAGACCTTGGTAGTGATCAGAAGGATCGCATAATGTACGAAAATGAGAAATTATCCGGTCTCAACGGGCTCCTCTCGATGAGGAATTACTTCACAGGAATATTGTAACGATGGAATAACGGAACGGCAGATCGATGGAACAATTAAATGATGTGATGGCGCTGGTTCATTCACCGCAGACAAAGCTTCCTCAAGTAAAACTTGTAAAGGCTTTTGCGAATTCCTTCAAGAATGTCATCGCGACGGCGCGGACGTGTTATTCCTCGAAGGGAATCATCGAGGATGACTCGGTCGATCTCGATAAATACCGGGACCTCGCCTTGAGTATCTACGAAGCCGGGCACCACACCACGTTCCAGCATGCGACTTTCCAATTCCAGCTTTCGAATATTTCCCGGCAGTTCATCTGGTCTTTTCTTCATTCGCATCCGTTTTATAATTCCGAGCAGGTAAGCCAGCGGTACGTTGAGGTGAAAGACGGAAATTATTTTCTTCCTCCACTGCGCGGCGAGGCGCTCGAGCTTTTCACCAAGACCGCTTCTGCTCAGGTGGAATCCTACCGGAAGCTGGTCGAGCTTTTGATGAAACCTGCCGCCGGCGAGTATTATGAAATATTTCCGAACCGTAGAAATGACAGACGGTTTGCAAGCGAGGTGAAGAAGAAGGCCCAAGAAATTGCGAGATATGCGCTCCCGGTTGCGACTTTTTCCTATCTTTATCACACCATAAGCGGGATTACACTGCTCAGGTACGCGAAAATGTGTAATGCCGGGGACACGCCTTATGAACAGCGGCTCGTCGTCGGTATGATGGTACAGGAGCTTCTGAATTTCGATGAGAATTATAAAACGGTTTTGGAAGATCCCCTCCCTGAAAATTATTTCACGGAGAATGTTTCCAGCATCCGCGGGACTATGGGGGCGGATACCGGCGAGTTTATCGCGGAATTCGACCGCGAGATCGGGAATCACACTTCCAAGCTGGTCGATTACAAAGCAAATTCGGAGAAAACTATTGCCGATTCGGTTCGCGAAGTTCTCGGCAGAAGTCGGGCGGAACTTCCGGACAATGAAGCTATCTCTCTTGCGATCGATCCTGCAAAGAATAAAATCCTGGGCAACTCGCTTGTCCTGACGACTCACGATAAAGTGTCCCGTGCTTTGTACCATGCCTCATACACATTCAAGAAGAAGTTGAGCCACACGGCGGATTCGCAGGACCAGCGTCATAGGATGACCCCGGCATCCCGACCGGTCATAACCGAGCACATGAGTGATGAGCCGGACTACATTCTTCCAAAACTGGTGCAGATGGAAGAAGCCGCCGAAAAACTCTACCGCCGGACGATGGATATGACCTGGGAAGCTATTAATAAACTTCTGTCTATGAATGTCGGCAAAGAATACGCAGCTTATCTTCTCCCCAACTCCTTTCCGATTCGTTTCACGGAGTCGGCAGATCTGCTGAACCTCCATCACAAAGTAGAAATGCGGCTGTGCTACAACGCGCAGGAAGAAATCTGGAAGGCGTCTCTCGACGAAGTGGAACAGATAAAAGCTGTTCATCCGACTCTTGGAAAATTTCTGCTCCCGCCTTGCACGGTGCGCATGATGGCCGGAACAAAACCGTATTGTCCCGAAGGAAGACGTTATTGCGGCGTTCCGGTCTGGAAGCTCGATACATCGGAGTATTCGAGAACGATTTAGTCAGATGGTCTTCACGATTTATCAAGTCGCTGTCTTTTTTGTCATGGCGGCGATCACCTCATTCACGGTTTATCAGGGAAAGCACGGCGGGTATGATACCCTCGTCGGCTGGAAGTATCTTCCCATCGGTTTGTCTATGATAACTTTTGGAATGGTGATGGGCAACTTGAAACCCATTGTCCCCCACCGCTTCACCACCTTTTATAACATTGTTCAGTATTTCGGCCTGTACCTCCCCGGAATTTCTTTGATTGGCTACGCTATGGTGAAGCTGATACCCGGTATAACGGAATACATGGGTATACTCGCTGAAAAAAAATACCTGGAACAAAGCAAAGCATTTACGAAGCATCTTCTCAAACTCCAGGAGAGCGGCATCGTGCTCGCTTCGCCCGGAAGTCTCGGAGACGTTTTACAGCGAGTAGTCTCGATTGCTCAAGGAGTGACAGGAGCATATTTTTCCGCGATCTTTCTTTTTAACTCTCGCTCCAACATGATAAACGCAAGTTATTATTCCGGAAGGGGCGGGGAAACTATTGAGAAACTTGTCGAAACAAGTAACATCGATCTGCGCAATGTCGAACTTCCAGCGGACAAATTGGAGTTCCTTAAGCGACTCGCCGCGGGCCGGAAACCATACATAAGCTCGGACTGCCGCGAATTCCTCGACTTTTATATGGGAGACAAACCTGTCCCCGATGCTGGCTTACTGGACCAATGGAAGGTGAGAGAATTTGTTTTGGTTCCGCTGAGTATCGACAACATATCGGAAGGGATTCTCTGCTATCTTTTTCCCAACGGAGATTATTCCCAGGTGCTTCTCGAGCTTTTTGCGAATCAATGCTCGCTCGCAATGCGGAACGCAAAGCTGTTCGACGACATGCAGCAAAACACGATTGCACTCGAAGTCCAGCGGCGCAAGGCTGAGAATGCAAATCGCTCAAAGACCGAATTCCTTGCGAACATGAGTCACGAATTGAGAACTCCGCTCAACGCCATCATAGGTTTCAGCGAAGTTTTGAATACGGATCTGCATGAAATGCCTCCCGAAATGACTCACCAGTTCATCGGCCACATCAATCACAGCGGGAGACATCTACTGGAACTCGTCAACGATCTTCTGGATCTGTCGCGGCTCGAAATCGGAAGACTCAAGCTGGAGAAGTCGAGGTTCAAGTTGTACGACGAGCTGGCGCAAGCTGTCGAGATCGTGCAGCCGATGGCCGCCGAGAAAAAAATTACTATCCATATGGAGATAGAAGAATCGCTCGGCGAAATTTTTGCCGACCCGCAAAAACTCAGGCAGATAGTCATAAATTTGTTGTCCAATGCCGTGAAGTTCAGCCATATGAACAGTGAAATAGACCTGACCGTTCGAAAGAATGAGGAGTCGATTCACTTCTGCGTCGAGGATTTTGGGATGGGAATAAAAGCGGAAGACATTGAACGGCTCTTCAAGCCGTTCGAGCAGTTGACGCAGAATCCTTATGCAAAAAAGTACCGCGGCGTCGGATTGGGCCTTGCGCTTACGAGACGCCTAGTCGAATTGCACGGTGGAAGAGTCTGGGCCGAAAGCGAAATCAGCCGGGGTTCTAAATTTTTCTTTACTATACCGCAATGAGGAGTCAGAAGTCGAAGGCAAGACGTCAGCCGTTTTGACTCCCTGCATCTTGCTTTCGTACGATGATTTTTATTTCTAAAAGATGAAATACACAATCAAGAAGAGCACGGTTGGCGAGGCTCAGCGGCAGGTTTTCAAAATTGATTACGAACGAGACCTCAATCCCGACCAGCTCGATGTCGTCCGAACTGTAGACAGCCCCGTGCTTGTCATCGCGGGCGCTGGAACAGGAAAGACAAAGACGCTGACATATCGTGTCGCGTATCTCGTCGAGCTCGGGGGCAATCCACAATCTATTTTACTTCTCACCTTCACGCGCAAAGCCGCCGGCGAGATGCTGAAGCGCGCCGCTTCTCTGCTGAAGTCGACTTCGGCGGAGCAGGCGTCCGGCGGGACTTTCCATTCGTTTGCAAATTCTACTTTAAGGCGCTATGCGAAGACGCTTGGCTACGGCGAGCAGTTTACAATTCTCGACGATTCCGATGCGGCGGATGTCGTGAACCTCCTGCGAACCAAAATCAGCCCCGAAAAGAAAGGCCAGCGGTTTCCTAAGAAGGAAACACTCGTCGATATTTACAGCAAGTCCGAGAACACTCTGGCTCCGATAGAGGAAATCGTATTCAAGAATTATCCGCGGTTCATTGAACAGCTCGACGATGTTCTGAAATTGAAGAGACAGTTCGACGAATATAAGCGGAAATATAATTTGATGGACTACGACGATCTTCTGAAAAATCTACGCGAGCTCCTGGGGCAGAATGAATCCGTTAGGAAGTCCATCGCAGGCAAATTCAGCTTCATCATGGTCGATGAATTCCAGGATACGAATAAAGTCCAGGGAGACATCGTGAGGCTTCTTGGGGCCGACAAGCAGAACGTCATGGTCGTAGGAGACGATGCCCAAAGCATTTATTCTTTCCGTGGCGCGAATTTCAAAAATATTTTCGACTTTCCTTCGTATTTTCCTGATTGTAAAATCATTAAGCTTACGGAGAACTACCGCTCGACGCAGGGAATACTCAACTTCACCAACAAAGTCATCGATGCAGCAAAAGAAAAGTATGATAAGGAGCTCTATTCGAGGAAGAAAGTAGGGGGAAAACCCGCGGTCATCGCGACGGAAAACGAGAATGTCCAATCGAAATTCGTCGTGCAGAGAATACTCGAGCTTCGCGAGGCCGGGATCTCTCTAAACAACATCGCCGTTCTTTTCAGATCGTCTTATCTATCGTTCGACCTCGAAATAGAGCTTACCAGGGCGAATATACCGTACACAAAATTCGGCGGGATGAAGCTGGTGGAGTCCGCCCACATAAAAGATGTAATTGCCTTTCTGAGGGTCATCGAAAATCCTCAGGATGCGGTTGGCTGGCATCGAATACTTCTGCTTCATCCGGGGGTCGGGCCGAGAGTCGCGGAAAAAGTTCTCGACCGGATTGCAGGCGGCGGACCTGCAAGTACCGTTGAAGAACCCGGACTAAAAATCCCTACGAGCACTGCTGAACTCATCGAATTCATCAATGAAGAAGGCGGAAGAAAGAATCAGCCGTCGGAAAAGGTTGAGTCAGTGCTGAAATATTACGAGCCTTTGATGCGGTCGAAGTACGATGATTATGCCAAGCGAGAAAAGGACCTTGTTATGTTTGCTTCAATTGCAGAACGTTACCGTTCGCTTCAAAATTTTCTCGCCGACCTCGCGTTGGAACCGCCCACGCAAAGTGAAGTCGACATGGGAGAAATAGATCAGGAGCAGGAGCAGCTCGCGCTCTCGACAATCCATTCGGCCAAAGGACTCGAATGGAATAGCGTTTTCATTATCTGGGCTCTCGACGGGAAATTCCCATCTTTGCATGCAGGCGAGGACGACGACGAGCTTGAAGAAGAAAGACGTCTGATGTACGTTGCGTGTACGAGGGCAAAAGAAAATCTTTATGTCACGTATCCGATGAACATCTACGACAGGGAAAGCGGAAGGATCTTCACGAAGCCGAGCAGGTTTATCGATGTGGTTCCGGAAGATTACTACGAAAAGTGGGAATTGAATTTCGAGTAGTTGAAGTTTTCCAGCTTCGCTATCTTGTTATCCTACAACAGTTCCGAGGTAAGCAGCCCCGCCACGATGAGAACCCCTCCGATCGCCCCGACATTTCCGACGAATTCTCCGAAGGCGAAAAACGCGATGATATTCGCGAGAACCGGCTCCATGGAAAAAATTATCGCGGCTTTTACCGGTGTGGTCTCGCGCTGATATTTTGTCTGCAGGTAAGTTGAAAAAACAGTTGCGAGTATCGAAGTATAAAGGAGTGCCCAGATCAGTCCCGTTGTAAGATGTACTTCCACCCTTTCGAAGAACGGAGCCGCCGCAATGGAGAGAAGACAGGTAACCGCGAGCTGGAGAAGAGTGAGTTTCGATACGTCATGTTTTTTAGAGAAAATGTCCAAATAGACAATGTATATCGCGTAGGAAATGGCACAAAAAAGGGTGAGCAGGTCTCCAATATTAAAGCCTTGCCCGCTCGGCGACGTCAGCAGGTAAAGTCCGACCGCGACCAGAATTACTCCGATCAAATTTCCTCTTGAAGGAATTTTTTTTTCGATGGCTGCCTGCGCAATCGGCGTGAATGCAACTAGGAGTCCCGTGATGAACGCGGACTTGGATGAAGTCGTATATTTCAAACCGACCGTCTGGAAGGCAAATCCGATCATCAGCAAAAACCCCAGGAACAGGCCGCCCATCAACGTCGCCCTGTCCATCGAAAAATAATTTTTCCGGTAGATCAGCGGAAAAACAACCGACGCGATACCAAACCTTATTGCAAGAAACATCAGCGGGGACGCGCTGTTCAGCGCAAACTTGACGACCGCAAAAGTCCCGCCCCAGATAAACGTTATCGAGAGGAGAACTAATTCGGCTTTACTGAACCGGGACATATCTCGAGATAATTCGGATCAGTTCATGCCTATATATGATCGCAACAACGGATAGTATGAATAAAACGACAGTTATAACCATGGGCTTATCAGTGAGAAGCGCGTTCGTCGGGCTTTCGCCGAGCCGCGTCTTATGAATGAGATACATATACCTGAAGATTCCATAGACCACGAAAATGGTTGTGAATATCAAAGCCTCCGTGCCGAACGCGCGCACTGTTCGCTCCGAGACAGTGTAGAGCGCATAGGCGATGATTACACTCGCTGCCGAAACTGAAAGAATCTGATCTATCAGGCTCAAATCGTAATCCTCCAGGACTTCCCGCGTCGAAGGCAAAGCAGAATGCCCGTCCGATTCGCTGCTCATGTTAAGGAATTCGCTCCTTCGTTTTGCGACACCGAGGAAAATGGAGATGAAAAGAGTTGTCATTATGAGCCAGCTTGATATCTTAACATCTATGGCGTAACCGCCTGCAACTATCCGAAGAATAAATCCTGCGGCAATGACGAACACGTCGATGAGAACGATCTTCTTTAACCCGAACGAATATAGAAGATTCATGATGATGTAAAGGACGATCGGGATTGTCGCGGTCCAATGCACACGGCCGGCGAATAATAAAACGAATGATACAAATATCAAGGATACGGCGATTGTCCATCCTTCGCTTGTGTTGACTGCTCCTGCCGCAATGGGGCGGTTCTTTTTGATGGGATGGAGTTTGTCGAGCTCTCTGTCGGCAATATCGTTGATTATGTAAACGGAAGACGCAGCCAAACAAAACGAAAAGAAGGCGAGCGCGGAGCCGGAGAAAAGGGAAACGTTGAAAAGGTTTTTCGAAAAGATGAGCGGTACAACCACGAAGACATTTTTGACCCACTGCTCGGGTCTCATCAGTCTGAGGTAGTCAGGAATTCGTTTCATTGCAACAAATCTGATGAAAGTTGAACCGCCCAATATCCCGCAAAGACGGTAATTGACTATTATGCATGTAGCATGTTCTACTTAAACCAAGAAACTTCTTTGGCACAAAAAAGCCGATTGTAGATTGGTTTCATCAAAGTACTTTTCATTATTTCATCAGCCATTCAAGAGCCTCGGTTTTGTCAGAGAAAATAAATAATTGCGACCCTCTGTTGTGTGCAACGGTTTCAGAAAATTTGTTGATCTGATCTTTTTTACCTATCACCGCCAATTTTATCCTGAAAGAAAACAACTTCGCTATCAACTCTCCAAGAACAAAGCGATCGAAATTCGGTATAATTCCGTCCTTCTTCGTGATATCGACAAGCAGTTTGTGAATCTTGTTTTCCATACAGTGATTATATATTTCTTCAATCATTTTCTTCCCTTCGTCCAGGGAATAAATGCCGGTAATCTCAAAGTATGAGTAATCCTCTTTGGTTTCTTTTAAGCTATATTTCATTTTGGAACTCTTCAACATTCTATCTCAACAATAAATTAGAGAATCAAAACATTTCCAAAAATGCGCTGCGGCGCGTCGAAAAGTGTTCATCCGGTCCTCGATTGAGCATGTCATCTGACTATTGCAATACACACTGATTTTGTACCACGCAGCGGGAAAGCCAGACTCCTGTTTGTGCACCAACAAGGTGCCTCCTGTTCGCACAGTAAATTTATTTCTTCTATCTATGAAGTGCAAACGAGTTTTCCCCTTTGTTATTTGGGTCGGGCGAAATATATTTTGCCATGCTCCTGTCGTATCTCCTGATGTTTCTCATAGCGGTCTTTGCAGGATTTTTCGGTGCCCTTGTCGGAATCGGCGGAGGGATCGTAATCGTCCCTGCATTGTCGGTCATCTTCCACCTTCCTATCCACACGGCGATTGCCGCGAGCATAGTTTCAGTGATCGCCACCTCGATCGCCGGCGCGCGCTCGTACGTGGATCAGCAAATTACAAACGTGCGGCTCGGTATGTTTCTTGAAATTTCGACCACGCTTGGCGCACTACTCGGAGCGCTGATCGGCGTCATGGTACGCGGCTGGGTTCTTGCTTTGACATTTGCCGCGCTGGTTTTTTACATGGCGATAATTTCGTTCAGGACTCGTAAAACCGAAGACAAAATGATTCGGGCCGGCGTCTATGGCGAAGGAGTTTCCAGCGACACAATTTCATTATCTCTTAGATTGGCAGGCAACTATCATGATGCCGCGATGCAGACGGAGGTTAATTATATGGCGACGCGGACGGTCGAAGGAAGCTTGATCTCATCGTTTGCGGGCATTGCGTCCGGAATGCTTGGCGTTGGCGGCGGAATCATTAAAGTTGCCGCGATGAATTCACTCATGGGAATTCCGATGAAAGTCGCCGTCGCGACGAGCAAGTTTATGATCGGCGTTACCGCCGCAATCAGCGCTGTCGTCTATTTCATCGCGGGCGGAATAAACTTTTATGTCGTAGCTCCTGTCGCACTTGGAACGATGCTGGGCGCAACTCTAGGGAGCGCAGTGATGAACAAGCTCCGGAGCCGCGTGATCAAAACGATTTTCTTCGTTCTCATGCTCTATCTCGGCTATCAAATGCTCGCGAGAGGATTGTCGTCGGGTTTCGGCATTAATCTGCCGGGAACATTATGAATGGTTTTTTGAGATCTCACGAACGGCAGGTTGCTGAACTGGACCTCAGTCCCGACAAATCCGAAGTCCAGTTCATTAATAGAATTGTCATGTTCATTCTTTCCACGGGTATGTACGCCACCGTTGCATTTTATCTAATCGGATTATTTCTACTTTTTACAAAAGGAGATCCGGTGCCCGAGATTTCCAAACAGTACTTCAACTCGTTCGGATCATTTGTCTCGGGCATTTACTCATTCAACCCGCGGCCGTTTTTTTATCTTGGCACAATCTCGCTTATTCTCACGCCGGTCAGCAGAGTATTGATTTCGATCTTTGCATTCTGGAAAGAGAATGATAGAAAATTTGTCTATGTAACTGCCATGGTCTTTCTGATAATCCTTGCGAGTATTGTGGTCGGAAGTATTTTTAAGATAAATGTCGGATGAATCGGGTAGAAAAGTGGCAGGACCGCTGAGGCATCCCTGAAACGCGGAGGTGCCGGCAAAGAATATGGCGCGAAACCGGAGGAATTACATTCCGCTTTTTTTGATTTTGACCTTTGAATTTCATCCTCATAATTGCTAAAATGTTGTCTAACTAAGACTTACATCGTTGAAGAAATCGACGAAAATATTCATGTGGACGATTGGGATCGTCCTTGCTTTAGGCATTCTGATGATTGTCATTATAATAATGTCGGGAGGCGGAGCCGAAGAAGGAGAGTACGATCTTTCCGGGAGCGGGCAGAGAATTGCCGTCGTAAATATTACAGGTACGATTTTGTCATCGAGAGAAACAGTCTCGACACTGAAGAGCCTCGCAGAAAGTCCGAATGTAAGCGCAATCCTTCTTCGCGTCGATAGTCCGGGCGGCGGAGTTGCGGCGAGCCAGGAAATTTATGAAGAGATAAAATCGATTCGCGATTCCGGAAAACCGATCGTTGTGTCGATGGGTGCTCTTGCTGCGAGCGGTGGCTACTACGTCAGCTGCGGTGCATCAAGAATCGTGGCCAATCCGGGTACGGTTACCGGAAGTATCGGAGTCATCGCAACGTTTCCGAATTTTACAAAGCTGATGGAGAAAGTTGGGTTGCAGATGAACGTTGTAAAGAGCGGGGAATATAAAGACGCCGGTTCTCCTTTTAGACCGGCGACTAAAGAGGACGAAGAAATTTTTCAGAATGTTGTGGACGACACCTACTCTCAATTTCTCAATGTAGTTTCGTCGGAAAGAAAACTCCCTCTCGAAAAACTGAGAAAGTTTGCCGATGGACGTGTCTTCACCGGCGTTCAAGCCTTGAAGCTGGGTCTGGTGGATACCCTCGGTTCTTATGAAGATGCGGTCAACGTTGCGGCGAAACTCGCGGGAGTGAAAGGGAAGCCGGTGGTCGTAGAAGCGCACAGACAAAGGACGCTTGCCGACCTTATCTTTGGGGATCTATTCTCGAATCTCCATTTCTTCGAGAAGGATTTCATCGAGCAGCCGATATTACAGTACAAAATGAATTAGGAATGGGTCTTAACTGTTAGCGATCCGCTGTTTGTTAAAAACTAATAACAAATGGCTGACGACTAAAAAGGAGAAACGATGAGCGTTACTAAAGCTGATATTGTCGAAGAGATAGCTCTTCAAACCGGTCTTACGAAAATTGAAACCATGGCGGTTGTCGAAGGCTTCCTTGCATCGGTCAGGAATTCACTTGCAGAAGGAAAGACCATCGAGATAAGAGGATTCGGCAGTTTCAAAATCAGAAAGAGAAAGGGACGAATGGCGCGCAACCCCAAGACGGGACAGGCATATCCCGTCAAGGAGCAGTTTGTGCCGTACTTCAAAGTGTCGAAAGAATTCAAGGCATTTGTGGACGAGCATCTCGGGAAAAATATTCCCGTCGAAAAAGAAACGGATGGCTCGCATGTGGCCGGAGAGGAAGCGGCGCAGAAGTGACAACAGTGTTTTGTCCGCATTGCGGGACAGAATTGTCGAGTGAATACAATTTTTGCCCGAAATGCGGTACAAAACTTCAATTGGCGAGCAGTCAGCAGCCGGCAATCAGTCAACCTTCCGTTATTACTTGTCCGACGTGCGGATTTCAAAACCCGGTCGGAAATAAATCGTGCGAATCTTGCGGCTCTTATCTCAAAAGTTCGGAAAGGAGCCAGTCGGAAATCTCGGGCGTGCCAGTGGCTCCTGTAAATATGCCTGGACCCGAACCACCCCGCTCGGTTGAAGCATCTTCCAGGAATGAAAAGCGCAAGGAGGTGAAATCGCAAAGTTCAGTGGCGCGATCACAGCAGAAATTTCGTCTCACCACGACACAGGTAGTATCTATCGTAGCCGCCGTACTGCTCGGGTCGATATTGGTTTACGGGATCGTGTCCACGAAATCGGTCACTCCGCAGCAGGATAACACGGCAGGTCTGGATGCGCAGCAGCAGGCAACGGCAAACCAGCCGAGCGCGGATGTGCTCCATGAAATAGATCGTTTGAGGCAAGTGGTCGACAAGAATCCTGATGATCTAGTCTCAACTCTTCGACTCTCCAATATGCTTCAGGACAACGGGTTCTACGATCAGGCGGTGGTTTATTACAAAAGATATCTCGCAAAAATTCCCGATAATGTTGATGCGAGAGTCGACTATGGGGTGACGCTTTTCGAAGGTGGTCATACTCAAGATGCAATCGAGCAGCTGACTCAGGCGCTGAAGATGAACCCGCGACATCAAATAGGTTATTATAATCTGGGCATTGTGTATTTGAATGCCGGAGAGTTTGACAAGGCGAATGCCGCTTTCAAGAAATGCGTTTCGCTGGATCCGAACAGCGACATCGGAAAAAAAGCTCAGCAAACGCTCGAACAACATGCAAACCTAAAAAATTAGGAGGTGATGTAATATGCCGAGTGGTAAAAAGAGGAAACGTCACAAGATGGCAACTCACAAGCGCAAAAAACGTCTCCGCAAGATGCGTCACAAGAAAAAGATTCGTTAGTCAATTCAATATTCAAGCTGCGGTCCGCCGAAAATACTTGGCGGACTTGCAGATCTGATAATTCATAACTAACTGGCTTAGGTTTCAATGAGAACTTTCAAACGAGTTTCACTATTCATTTTTGTCTCAACATGTTTGATATTAGTATCCCAAGCTGCTTTCGGCTGGGGATTCTGGGCGCACAAAGTCATCAACAGGGAAGCTGCTGCCTTACTTCCGGAACCGTTGAAAGGTTTCTATGAGAAGAACCTCGACTACGTTGCCGAACACGCATCGGATCCGGACCTTCGGAGGGACTTCGACAAGAGCGAAGGTTATCGTCATTACATCGACATCGATCGTTACGGCTCATATCCTAATTTTGACGTTCCGCATTCTTATGAAGATGCCGTGAAAAAATACGGCGAGACCACTGTGATAAAAAATGGCACGGTGCCATGGACGGTCGGATTGGCGGTTGATAGTCTCGCAGCGGCGATGAAGACGGGAAATATCCCGCTGGTGCTTCATCTCTCGGCCGATCTCGGCCACTACGTCGGTGACATGAACGTGCCGTTGCATGTGACTCAAAATTATGACGGGCAGATGACGGGCAATATCGGGGTTCACGCGAGATGGGAGAGCGGGATTCCGGAACACTTCGGTGAGAAATATGATTTTGCAGGAATCGACAGTGTGTTCTATATTAAGAATCCGGTTGAGCATGCGTTTGAAATCCTGAATCACAGTTATTCATTGATCGATAGAATTTTCAGAGCCGACAGCATGGCAAAAATCGGGATTCCGCGCGATTCGCTCTACCGCGTGGAGGAAAAAGATGGTCGAAAAGCATATATTTATTCCGAGCGCTATTACGACAAATTCAATATAGAACTGGATGGTATGGTAGAATCACAGATGAGACGAGCGACAAGAGAAGTGGCCTCATACTGGTACACAGCCTGGGTGAACGCAGGTAAACCTAAATTTTGGTGAGAAATATTTCAATGAAATCGAAGCAAGTTCAAAACCGAATTTATTTGACAGAAAAAGAAATACCGAAGAAATGGTATAACATTACATTTAACTTGAAGGAGAAACTTCTTCCGCCTCTCGATCCACAGACGCGTCAGCCCATAGGGCCGGATAAGCTGGCGGCAATTTTCCCGCAGAGACTGATCGAGCAGGAAGTCTACGACAAGCAATTCTTGAAAATTCCGGAGGATATTCTGAAGATTTATTTGAAGTGGCGTCCGACTCCGCTTGTTCGGGCCACGAGACTCGAGGAGATGCTCGAGACGACGGCGCACATTTATTACAAGAATGAGTCGGTTAGTCCGGCGGGAAGCCATAAGCCTAACACAGCTGTCGCGCAGGCGTACTACAACAAGCTCGAAGGTGTCAAGCGTCTTGCTACCGAGACCGGCGCGGGTCAGTGGGGAAGTGCGCTTGCATTGGCGTGCAATTATTTTGATCTCGGGTGTAAAGTCTTCATGGTCAAATCATCGTACGACCAGAAGCCTTATCGTCGCAGCATGATGCAGCTCTGGGGAGCGGAAGTTACACCGAGTCCCAGCGAAGAGACGAAGTCCGGCAAGGAATTACTCGAAAGAGATCCGAACTCACCCGGCAGCCTCGGGATGGCCATCAGCGAGGCGGTTGAAGTGGCTGCGAGCGACCCCGATACGAAATATTCTTTGGGAAGTGTTTTGAACCATGTTCTTCTTCACCAGACGATCATAGGCGAAGAGACGATCAAACAGCTGGAGAAAATCGGAGAATTCCCGAATATTATAATCGGATGTGTGGGAGGGGGATCAAATTTCGGAGGGTTTTCATTCCCGTTCATACGCGAAATTCTGGAAGAGAAACCGCGTGCCAAGAAGATGAAAGTGATCGCAGTTGAGCCTGCCGCCTGTCCCACGATGACGCGCGGGGTTTTTACTTATGACTATGGCGACACCGTCGGTCTGACGCCGCTTCTTCCTATGCACACGCTCGGGCACGATTTTGTGCCTCCTGCGATTCACGCAGGCGGATTGAGGTATCATGGTGTATCGCCGCTCATATCCGCGCTGGTGAACCAGAAAATAATTCACCCGGTTTCATATTCTCAAAATGAAGTCTTCGATGCTGCCGTGAAATTTGCAAGGAGCGAAGGCATAGTACCTGCACCTGAATCGTCGCACGCGATCCGCGCAACGATCGACGAGGCTTTACGCGCAAAGTCCGAAGGAAAAGAAGAAGTCATAGTTTTCAATTTGTCCGGTCACGGTCACTTTGACATGAGCGCCTACGACGCTTACCTGCAGGGGCGGCTCGAGGATACTTCTCTCGATGAAGATGAGCTTCAGAAGTATTTGAGTCAGCTGAAGCATCAAGGGATCGCTGATTGAATATGGTTGGCACTGGTTCTCTGCGATTTCTTGATCGAAGATAACGAATTCTGAACAGACCGGACGTTAGCCGATAGAAAGAGATAGTTCGGGCAGACTTGTTCAGCCTCGGTTGCGAAGATCATTTGAATCACTTTGCAGCAAGTTTTTGCGTTATCGGTCTTCTTGATTTTTACTCTATGCGTTGATAACTTAAAAAAGCGTTTAAAATAATGGGAGGTATATCATGGCACACGACGACAACGGTTTGACCAAGGGTTTGTTGCTCGGCTTTATCGCGGGAGGCGTGATCGGGGCAGTGACCGCGTTACTGCTTGCGCCTAAGTCCGGAAAGGAACTTCGACAGGATATCAAAAAGAAAACAGACGAACTGAAAGAGGTTGCTCAAAATCAGCTCCAACAGGCGCGTGAAAAAGCCGGCGATCTTGTAAATGAGGGGAGAAAGCGCTCCGAAGAAATGATAAGCCAGGCAAAACAGCGAGCGGAGACTCTGCTGTCCGATGCCGAAAAAGTCATCGATCAGGCAAAGGGCGAAGGGAGCAAGCTGAAAGCAGCTTTCAAAGCCGGCGCGGATGCTTTTCGCGAAGAGAGAAACAAAAATAGTTAAAAGGCGGCGACATGACATTTGTTTATATAGCGGCTTCGATTGCTTTACTGTCATTCGCAGCCGCGAGCATCTACATGATAGTTCTCATGAAGGACGCCAAGCAAGTGCTCAATCAGGTAGAGGCTTCGGTCAAAGAAATATCCGATAAATCTGGCCCCCTTCTCGAGAATTCCGGAGTCATCACGGGAAAAATCAGAGAGATTGCCGAGAACGTCGACGGTGAAGTCACAAGTCTGAAGGGGGCTATGGATTCACTCGTCGGTGCAGTCGATGACCTTGTCGAGTTTGAGCGAAAAATCAAATCGAAAATCGAAGGACCAATCTTAGACACCGCGGGCATTGTTGCAGGAATTACAAGAGGAATAAGAACTTTCCTGCGGGTACTTAAAAGTTAATATTATAAGCCGAACGAAAATTGCATCCTGTGAAGTTCGGCTTCCCTGACTTCTTGTTCGGCAAAAGGAGATTCTATGAAGGAGTATCTTTCATCAAATATAAGAAATGTTGCCCTGGTAGGCCATGGCGCTGCAGGCAAGACCACCTTCGCGGAGGCTGTGCTTTATGCGGCCGGCGTCACGAGCCGGATGGGTTCAATCGCTGAAGGGAACACGGTTTCAGATTACAACCACGATGAGATTGAAAAGAAAATCTCGATAAGCACGTCGCTTCTTCATGTTGAATGGCGGGATTTGAAGTTTAATATAGTTGACCCGCCAGGCTACCCGGATTTCCTGGGTGAAGTGAAAGCGGCTTTAAGAGTTTCCGACGCTGCCCTGATTTTCGTCAAAGCCGTCGAAGGTATTGAGGTCGGGACGGAAATCGATTGGGGATTTACCAAGGAATATAAAAACCCGTCGATCTTTGTCATCAATAAAGTAGATGCCGAACACTCAAGCTTCAAAAAGGTTTTTCAGCAGATTCGGGATAAATTAACCCACGATGCCGCAGTGGTACAATTCCCGGCGAACGAGGGATTGACTGCAGACAGCGTGGTTGATGTTTTGAAATTGAAGCTGTTAAAGTTTGATCGAAACGCAAAGGGGAAGTTTACCGAGAGTGAAATTCCGGGTACTCTGAAAACTGAGGCGGAAAAATATCGCGAGGAGCTGATCGAGCAGCTTTCTGAAACGGATGAGGAATTGCTGAATACCTTTCTAGAAAAGGGTGAACTTACTGAAGAACAAATATTGTCGGGGTTGAGGAAGGCAATTGCAGAGCGAAAGATTTTTCCCGTGTTCGCGGTTGCAGGCCAGCAGCTCGTTGGTGTAGCTTCGATTCTCGATTTCCTGGCTGATTACGCTCCTTCGCCTGATGTCGTGCCGCAGAGTATTGCGTATAAGGCGGGAAATTCTAAAGAGGAAGTGAAAGTTCCATGCAGCCCCGGCGGCGACACCGCACTTTTTACATTCAAGACAATTTCTGAGCGCAACATAGGTGAGCTTTCTTTGTTCAGAGTATATTCGGGAATAGTCATGCCGGGTATGGATCTGGTGAATCAAACGAATGGAAAGAGCGAACGGCTCGGAACGTTGTACGTGCTGAACGGAAAAGATCGGAAAGAAATTTCGAAAGTAATAGCCGGTGATATCGCTGCGGTTGTCAAGCTGAAGGATACCCACACCAACAATACGCTTAGCAGCAAGAATTTTCCAGTAGTGCTGAAAAAAATAGAATTTCCTGAGCCGATAATGCGCGTGGCAATCGTCTCCAAGAACAGGCATGACGAGGACAAAGTCGCTTCAGGACTGCACGCGCTTCACGAAGAAGATCCCACGTTTCTCATTGAAGTCGATCCTGAATTGAGCCAGACTGTTCTTAGCGGACAGGGTGAGACGCATTTACAGGTCGTGACCAAGCGGCTCAAAGAGCGCTATGGCGTCGATGTCGACATGGTCGAACCGGATATCCCTTACCGCGAGACTATCAAAGGTTCCATCCCCGACTCTGAATACAAACATAAGAAGCAATCGGGCGGACGCGGCCAGTACGGTCACGTACATTTAAAGATAGAGCATCTGCCGCGCGGCGGCGGATTCGAGTTCGTCGATGCGATTGTGGGTGGAGTTGTGCCGGGAAGGTTTGTTCCCGCCGTTGAGAAAGGTGTCGTTGAGGCAATGGAGCGCGGCGTGGTGTCGGGTCATAAAGTTGTCGACGTAAAAGTGACTTTGTTTGACGGGACATATCATACCGTAGACTCGGATGAGGTCTCTTTCAAGATAGCCGGTTCGATGGCATTCAGAAAAGGCTTCAAGGAAGCCAAACCGATCCTCTTGGAACCAATTTATGAACTCGAAGTGGTCGTGCCGGATGAGCATATGGGAGACATAATGGGCGACATCTCCGGCAGGCGCGGGAAGATCATGGGAATGGAAGCGGAAGGAAGTAATCAAAAGGTTCGTGCACAGGTTCCGCTGAAAGAGCTGTACAAATACGCGAACGTGGTGAGAAGCATGACTCAGGGACGCGGCGTCTTCAAGCAGAAATTCTCCCACTATGAAGAAGTTCCGAAAGAGGTTGCCGAGAAGATTATCTCCGAAGCACAAAAGGACAAAGTAGAACAAGAGTAAAGTGTAATTCTTGTTTTGAATTCTGAAATTCAGATTTAACATTCACAATTTAAAATTTAAGATCCTCCTTTATGCAGCGTTTGTGGTCGCCGTGGCGATCAAAATATATTGAATCGATCTCTGAAAAGAATGACGGAACGCAGAAGAAGTGTATCTTCTGCGAAAAGTTTTCAGAACACGATGACGAAAAAAGTCTCGTCGTCTATCGAGGGAGCCTTTCGGCGATTGTAATGAACCTTTATCCGTACAACAGCGGCCATCTGATGGTTGTCCCGTTCGCTCACAAGGGAGACTTCGAGGATTTAACGGATGAAGAAAATGCGGATGTGATGAGACAGGTGAGATTAGCGGTCAAACTGCTTCGGATGACCTGCCATCCGGATGGATTCAATTTCGGCGCGAATCTTGGGAAGGTCAGCGGCGCTGGGATCGCAGAGCACGTGCACTTCCATGTTGTACCACGATGGAACGGCGACACCAACTTCATGACGGTTCTTGACGACACCAAGATCATCTCTGAGGAGCTTCAGGACACGTACAAAAAGTTCAAGGCTGCTCTCGCCGCAATGAAGCCTTAGAAATAGGGCGCAAAAGGGGCAAATCTTTCAGTCTTTGCGTCTTTTCTATCCTGGAATTTCAAACTTCGACATTTTTCGTCACGGACAAAAAAGGTAAATTATATAAAATCCAATTTCTTGCTCCATTCCGGCATGCATGGACGGCAGGCCGGGAGATACGTGATCTAACGTAGAATAAAAATGACAAAGAAAATCTTATTTATTTTCGGCACTCGCCCTGAAGCCATCAAGATGGCTCCGCTGATAAAAGAAGTCGAAAAGCACAAAGACTTCGAAGCGAAGATTTGCGTTACCGCTCAGCATCGCCAAATGCTTGATCAGGTTTTGAAAATATTCGACATAAGACCTGATTACGACCTCAACATCATGACGAACAACCAGTCCCTCTTCGAAATTACCGCAAAGATCATCGTGAGAATGCAGGACGTCATCGCTCGGGAAAAACCCGACATCGTTGTCGTCCAGGGAGATACGACCACGACGTTTGCTGCATCGCTCGCAGCCTTTTATATGAGAACGGTTGTGGTACACCTCGAGGCAGGACTGAGAACGGGGAACAAGTTTGCTCCTTTTCCCGAAGAGATCAACAGGCGAATAACGAGCACGATAGCTGATATCCATCTTGCACCGACACCCTGGGCGAAGGATAATTTGCTGAAAGAAAACATTCCACCTGACAATATTTTTGTAACGGGGAACACGGTAATAGACGCACTGTTCCATGTTGCCGAAAAATTAAAAACGACAGGCTCGAACTTCGACGGACATTTCGACGGGATAGACTTTTCAAGGAGGGTGGTGTTGATCACCGGACACAGGCGGGAAAATTTCGGGGAAGGATTCAAAAATATCTGCAACGCGATAAGGGATTTGGCAGCAAAATTTACGGACGCAGAATTCGTTTATCCGGTTCATTTCAATCCGAATGTCCGCAAACCCGTGAACGAAATCCTGCGGGGCTTCAAGAATGTGCATCTTACCGAGCCACTCGGCTACGAACCGTTTGTCTACGCGATGGAAAAATGTTATCTGATCCTTACTGATTCCGGGGGCGTGCAGGAAGAAGCTCCGTCGCTTGGCAAACCGGTTCTTGTCATGCGCGAGACGACCGAACGCCCCGAGGCGGTCGAGGCAGGCACGGTCAAGCTTGTCGGAACTGATCGAAAAAAGATCGTCGACAATGTTTCGATGCTGCTCACCGATTCAAAAGAATACCTTGCGATGAGCCGCGCTCACAACCCGTACGGAGATGGAAAAGCCTCGCGAAGGATCGTGAAAATTTTTGAGGATTATTTTAAGCGAGAATCGATCGGAAAAATTGGAAAATAAATTGTCGCTTGTAATTTTTGATCTTGACGGCACTCTTGCCGATACTCATCAATTGATTTTTGACAGCTTTAATTTTGTGATGGGCAAGTACAAGTCTGTCGAGTTGAGCCCTCAGGAAATTATGTCGTACTTCGGTCCACCCGAAGAAGTGTGCATAAAGAATATGATCGGCACAGAAAACTTCGAGGGCGCGTGGCACGATTATCTTGATTATTATGAAAGACATCTCGACGAGACCGTCATATTCTCCGGCATCCCAGAACTTCTTAATGACCTGAAAGCGTTGAAGATGCTCTTGGGTATTTTTACAGGGAAGGGTAAAGAGACGACGGAAATGACCTTGAAATTTCACCGCATACGGAGCTTTTTCGATATCGTGGTGACCGGGTCGGGCGTGAAAAATCACAAGCCGCATCCTGAGGGTGTCGAGCTGGCGCTCGCGAGATTGAATGTGCATGCGCAAAAAGCCGTGGTTGTGGGTGACTCGATGGCTGATTACAAAGCGGCGGTCTCCTCCGGCACGCACTTCATCGCCGCAATGTACGACCCGTTTCTCAGAGCTAAATTTGACGGCATCGATTGCAGACGTGTGAAATCCGTGCAAGAGCTTTCAGGGATGCTGCTGCATGATGGAGCGCGCTAGAACTGCCGATGGATTTTAGTCGATTCGATAAGTATCATAAAGTTCTGTTGGCGGCCGCATTGTTGATAGCGCTTCTCACTTACTGGAGATTTCGCGAGATCGACGTGTCGGAAGCTTATTCATATGTTGCCCAGCAGAATGTGATCCATCCAATTCTTCAGCAGAGTTTTGCGCGAATCGCTTCCTTCGAAACTCGGTCCATGGTCTGGGATTTCTTCGGCCTGTTGGGCAGAACATTTGTCCCTGATTCAATCATCGTGGTACGCCTTGCGGGGCTTCTGCTTACAGTTCTGAATTATTTCCTTCTTACAAGACTGTTGAACCAAATTCTCGATCAGCGCTTTTGGGGATTTCTAGGAGTGTTCTTGGTATCGCTGTCGCCGTTCATGACCGTTGCCGCCGTGTCCGGACTTCCTGCAGCGAGTGCCGTGACCATAACGCTACTTTATCTGATTGCGCTTTATAAAAATCAATATGTTTTTGCCGGAATGCTGTCGGGAATCGGAGTTGCCGCGAATTTGCCGGGATTGATTATGTTCTTGATATTAGTACTCGACCTCCTGCAGAATTCCTTGACAGGAGACCTTCGAGCGGCCGGCAAGAAAAAGATCATACGGGAAATCTTATCTTCTGCAGCGGGATTTCTCGGAGTTATTCTGGTCGTGTTTCTTTATTCGGCTTACGCGGGAACCGCAAGACTCTCTTCAGTTCCTTTGCAGGAGCGAGATGTGCCATGGTCGCTGCTCGGTGCTGTTCCGCTCGTTGTCGTCGGCATCGTGGACATAGCAGGTATCATATATTTGATCGCTGCGAGACGTTTTGACATTTGTCGGATCCATTTTCATACGTTGATGCTGTGGATTTCGTTCGGTGCATTGTGTGTAGTTCAACCCACTGTGTTGAATCTCTCGACGGCATTCATAGTGTCCTCTCTCCTTGCAGTATATTTTGTACGGGGATTTGCCTCAATCTGGAATTTGAAATTCTTGTCGGTTGAAACTTTTGTTTTTCTTTTTGTCGTATCTTTCTTGTTCTCGGATATATATGCCAACAATAGGTTCCTGGGAGAAAAGGTTCTTGCCGATTGCAGGGAGAAGACGCAAGCGGTGAATGAATTAATAGATTCGCTCAAGACTGTTGACGATGATTCGCAGATTGTCAGCAACTTTGCGCCGTCGGAGCTGTCTGTGCGGCTCGTGAAGCCGGTTTTGGAAATCAACGGTGAACCATTTCCGCTGGAAAATGTAAATATCCCCGGAAGAAAGACCATATATATCGTTGACAAAATTTCTAAAGTGGATTCGTCGTATCGAGGATGCAAACTGCTGGTCAGGACTAATTATGAATTCGAGGGACACGAACATTTTGTCGAAGTCATCCAATGCGAGGGAATGTCAAATGAGTGAGAATGTAAAGATTGGAGTTGTAGGTGTCGGTCATCTCGGACAGAGTCATGCCCGGCTTCTCAAACAAATAGGGAGCGCAGATCTGGCCGGCGTTTTTGATATCGATAAGTCGAAGTCGCAAAGTATAGCTGCTGAGTTGAACGTGAGATCGTTTGGCTCTGTCGAAGAAGTGCTCAATTCGGTGGAAGCCGTTTCGATAGCAGTCCCGACAAGCGTTCACTACGATCTGGCAGCAAGATTTATCGAAGAAGGTAAACATTGCTTCATTGAGAAGCCGGTAACTTCGACGGTGGAAGAGGCTGAAGCCATCTGCAGGCTGTCGAAAGAAAAAAAAGTGAAAGTGCAGGTTGGTCATATCGAACGGTTTAATCCGGCGGTGTTGGCACTTTCGAATTTAAAACTCGATCCAATGTTCATAGAGTCGCATCGTCTTGCACAGTTTAAACCGCGGGCGCTTGATGTCGCCGTCGTGCTCGACTTAATGGTGCACGACATCGATTTGATATTGAACTTTGTGAAAAGTCCCGTGACGAGCATCGACGCGAGCGGAGTTGGAGTCATTTCAGACACTATCGATATCGCGAATGCAAGGATCAAATTTAAGAACGGTACGGTTGCTAATTTGACCTCCAGCAGGATTTCGCAGAGGCAGATGAGGAAGATGCGGCTCTTCCAGCGTGACGCATATATTTCGTTAGACTTCGCCGACGGAATCGCGGAGATCTACCGCGCTGTAAAGCCCGATAAAGTAATGCCTGTCGGTATGAACTTAGGGACCATTGGAATCGGAGATTCTACACGCGCAATAACCTACGAGCAGCCGGAGATTTCTCAAGTGAATTCGCTGAAAATGGAACTGGAGCTTTTTGTCAAGAGCATCATTGACGACACCCCCGCTGCGGTGAGTCCTGAGGAAGGTCTGAAGGTCCTTAAAGTTGCCGACACAATCCTCAGACAAATAGAAGAATCTAAAAAAATCTTGAATCTTTGATCGAACGAAATGCTGCGCCGTAAAGAGCATAAAATAGATAATCCTATTCTTCTTCAGATAGGGAAACTTGCCGACAGCATCGGGATGCAATCTTATGTTGTGGGTGGATACGTTCGTGACCTAATTTTGTCCCGGAAGGATACATCCGGGAGGACCGAAAGCAAAGACATTGACGTGATGGTGATAGGCGATCCGATTTCATTTGCAAGAGAGGTCCAGCGAGAGTTGAACGCGACTGCATTGGTGGTGTTCGAAAAATTTCGGACGGTGCAGATGATAGTCGGCGACGTGAAAGTGGAGATAGTCGGTGCGCGTAAGGAAAGTTACGATGCTGATTCACGAAAGCCTCATGTGAAAGAAGCGACGCTTGAAGAAGACCTGTCGCGCCGGGATTTCACGATCAATGCGATGGCAATAATGTTGAATCCGAAATTCGAAGCCCGGCATCCAAAATTGGATGTGATCGATCCTTTTGACGGGAAAGGTGCTCTTGCGAAAAAAATGATCGATACGCCGCTTGATCCGGAGGAAACGTTCAGCGAAGATCCCCTGAGAATACTTCGCGCGATCCGGTTTGCCTGCCGCTTTGATTTTGCCCTATCGCCGCGGGTCAAAGAAGCTATCGTAAAAATGAAAGATCGACTGGGCATAGTTTCGCAGGAAAGAATAACCGAAGAGTTTCTTAAAATAATATCTGCATCGCGTCCGTCTTTAGGATTGAAACTTATGCAGGACACCGGCGTAATGACGATTGTGTTCAAAGAGATAAGCGATATGCCCGGAGTTGAACAGCGGCAGGATCATCATCATAAAGATGTGTTTCTACACACGATCTGTGTTGTGGATAATCTCGCCCAGAATTCGAACAACATATGGCTGCGGTTCGCCGGATTAGTACACGACATCGCGAAGCCGGAGACAAAAAAATTTGTCGAGGGTGTAGGATGGACATTCCATGGCCATGACGAGATCGGCGCACGAAAGATAAAAAAAATTTTCCAGCGCATGAAATTTCCGATGGACAGTCTTCCTTACGTAGAAAAACTCGTTCGACTGCACCTGCGACCCATGGCGCTGGCAGTGGAAGGCGTTACCGATTCCGCTGTCCGCCGGTTACTTTTTGACGCGGGCGATGACTTTGAAGATTTGATGAAGCTTTGCCGGGCTGACATAACCAGCAAGAACAGGGCTTTGATAAAAGAATATTCACGGAATTATGATTCGGTTGAACAGAGGGCCAAGACAGTCGAAGAAAAAGACAAGATACGAAATTGGAAACCGCCTGTGAATGGCGACGAGATAATGGAGATTTTTAGATTGAAGCCGGGAAAAGAGGTGGGCATGCTGAAGAAAGCCGTGGAGACCGCGGTGCTCGACGGGATAATTCCGAATGACCATGATGCCGCGCTGGAGTTTTTGAAATCGAAATATGAGAGAATCCTGGCAGAAGGATGAAACAGTGATTCATTTTATCCGTCTAAATAATGGAGGCATAAATTCAAGCCGCTCTATTTTAAATTCTGAGGAGTTATTAGATGATTAAAAGAATAGTGTATATTTGTGCAATTGTTGTTTTCGCATCGACAGCATTCGGACAGGACAACAGTACGCCGAGGCAATTGTCGCTCGACGATTGCATAAAAATCGCTCTTGAAAGAAATACAACAGTTTTACAGTCACAATATCAGGCGGAGAGCCAGGATGCCAGAGTTCTCAGCGCCTATGGTGGATTGTTGCCGTCATTAAACGCCAGCGGAGAATTTAACTACACCGACCTCCACTCCCCGCCGGGTTCTTACACCGTTGGTACGACCGTGATACAGACTAATGGAATCAGTATAAACAGACGCTACTCGGCTGGGGTCGAGGCAAATTACACTTTGTTTAATGGATTTGCGAATTATGCGACGGTGAATCAGGCGAGCTCCGCGAGTCAGGCTGCGGATTTAGGCTTTGGACGCTCAAAACAAACTGGCGCATATCAAGCTACTGTGAACTATTTGGCGGTCTTCAACGCAAGAGATCAGCTGAAAATTAGTCAGGACAATCTTACCAGGGATCAGCAGCAGCTGGAAACGATCAAAGAACAAAATAGCGTCGGCTCCGCATCACTTGCTCAAGTCTATCAGCAGCAATCCGTTGTAGCCGCCGATGAATATTTGCTCGTGCAGGCAAAGAATACTTATGATCAGGCGCAGGCTTCTCTTAAATTTTTTCTCGGCATTCCCGTTACAGATAACGCGGTTTTTGCCGATTCGACCGTGAAGAGTGACATCGATACCACGGAATTTGTACAAATAAATCGGCAGTTCAGCGAAACCGCAGCAGTAATAGATAAAGCACTTCAGGCACGTTCGGATTATCAGGCAGCAGTTGCAGATCTGAATGCTTCTAAATCGTCTTTGACAATCGCAGAGGCAGCGTACTCGCCTGTGATCAGCGCCTCTCTGCAGTACGGGATATACGGACCTGAATTAGCAAACAGTGGAATTAGCCAGAATAAGAATTTATCTGGCTTACTCAGCGTCTCACTCCCGATCTTCAACGGTTTTCAAACTCAATCGAATATTGAAGAAGCCGGTGTTGCCGTAAAGTCATCGGAACAAACTCTCGATGCCGCGCAGCGGCAGGTGGCGCTCGATGTATATCAGGCTTTGCTTAATCTTAACGCTTCCGAAAAAGGTTACGAAGCTGCTGTAAACTCAGTTGCGTCCGCCAAGATCAATTTGGAAACTGCTCAGGAAAAATTCAGGATCGGCGGAGCTACACTTCTGGATGTCTTGACTGCAAACGCGCAATATACACAGGCATTGTCCAATCAGGTCATTGCTGCTTATACTTATATTCAGGCAAAGAAACAGATAGAGTACGCTATCGGAACAATAAATTATTGAGGTAAATAATGGCAACTAATAGAAAGAAAAAAAGAATTTTCATTTTATCCGGGGCCGGGCTATTGGTGGTGATCCTTGTTGCCGCAATAGTTATCGGCGGGAAGAAAGAGCCCGTCATAATGGTCCAAACTGAAAAGGTTGTTCGCCGTACGATCACTCAGGTAGTTACCGCTTCGGGCGATGTTGAACCCAAGGTGCTCGTGAAAATCAGTCCTGAGGTAAGCGGTGAGATCGTAGACCTTCCTGTGGTGGAAGGACAGCGAGTAGACAAGGGACAAGTCATCGTTAAGATACGTCCGGATACATATATCGCCCAGCTCCAGCAAAGTCAGGCGAACCTCCAATCGATGCTCGGGCAACAGGACTTAGCCAAGGCGAATTACGACAACTCTTCTTCCACGTATAAGCGTGCGCAGGAGCTCTACAAGAAAAACTTAATGAGCGACCAGGATCTCGAGTCTGCAAAGACTCAATATGATGTCAACAAAGCGACATATGAGTCTGCCAAGGCGAATGTCGCGTCCGCAAAAGCGCTGCTTGACCAGACACAGGATGCTCTTAGTAAGACCACCATTCATGCGCCGATGGACGGAATCGTGAGCGTTCTCAATTCGAAACTCGGTGAGCGTGTTGTCGGCACAAGCATGATGGCGGGCACTGAAATCATGGACGTAGCCGACATGAAAAGCATGGAAGCCCAGGTGAACGTCGACGAAAACGATGTGGTCCTCGTTGCTGTCGGCGATACTTCTACGTTGTCCGTCGACGCTTTTCCCGACAAGAAAATAAAAGGAGTCGTATATCAGATAGCATCTTCCGGAACCACGACCGGTGCTGGGACGCAGGACCAGGTGACAAACTTTTTGGTGAAAATAAGAATTATTCAAAGCGAGGTCGATTTGAAGCCGGCAATGTCGGTGACTGCCGACATCCAGACGGCAACTCATCTTAATGTCCTCTCGGTTCCGATCCAGAGCGTGACGGTAAGGATGCCGAAGGCATCGGAAGGCAAGGGACAAGGTGAAGCGTCGAGCGTTAGCGATTCAAAGGCAAATGCAAAGCACGAGACAGTGAACGAATGCGTGTTTATCGTTGACAAAGGTGTCGCAAAAACGGTGACGGTAAAGCGGGGAATTGCAGACGATAATTATGTTGAGATAACCTCGGGGCTAAAAGGTGATGAAGAAGTAGTCAGCGGCAACTTCGTCGCCATCAGCCGGGAACTTAATGACGGATCGAAGGTTAGAATAGATAATAATAAATCTATGGCGACAAAGGCGATCGGAGGATAAAATAATGTCGGGTAATGTTATTGAGCTGATCAAGGTAAATAAAGTTTACGACATGGGTGCAGAAGTCCAGGTCCAGGCACTTAAGGACATAGATCTCACTATCAAGAAGGGAGAATACGTATCGATAATGGGACCGTCCGGTTCCGGGAAGACGACGCTCATGAATATTCTCGGCTGTCTTGACACTCCGACCAGCGGCAAATATCTGTTCGACGGCGTAAACGTCAGCGACATGGATGACAACGAGCTTGCGAAAATTCGCAACCAGGGGATAGGATTTGTATTTCAGACTTTCAATTTGATTCCTCGCTCTGACGCCCTGCATAACGTCGAACTCCCTCTGATCTACAGCGGAGTTCCGGCGGCTGACAGAAAAGAACGGGCAAAAAAAACGCTCGAAATGGTTGGTCTCGCCGAGCGTGTCCATCATAAGCCGAATGAGCTTTCCGGCGGGCAGCGCCAGCGTGTTGCGATCGCGCGGGCACTTATTAATAACCCATCGATTATCCTTGCTGACGAACCGACGGGGAATTTAGATTCGAAGACAGGCGACGAGATAATGTTGTTCATGGAGGAATTGCACAACAAAGGGATCACGATAATTCTTGTCACTCACGAAGAATACATCGCCGAGCATTCGAAGAGAATAATCAGGATAAGGGATGGAATGATAGAAAGCGATTTGCCGTTGGAAAAGAACGGTAAGGTTCACGCATTCCACGAGGCGGAAAAGGTTCATTAATGTCCTTTTTGAGCGAGCTACAAGAAGGTTTGAAACTCTCGTTCGCCGCATTAATGGCCAACAAGATCAGAGCGGCACTGACGATGGTCAGTATTTTTATCGGTATCGTCGCGGTGACACTGATGGGCGCGGCAATAACGGGTCTTACTAACTCGTTCAACAAGAGCTTTCAATTCATGGGTGCCGATGTCCTGTATGTTGACAAATGGCAATGGGGTTTTAGCGGCGGAGAATGGTGGAAGTATCGAAATCGGAAAGACCTGAAACCTGAATATGCCGAGAGAATACAGAGAGAAGCGACGTTAGCTGCCGCTGTTGCACCGGAAACCGATCGAAACGGGATTGTGAAATATAAAAATAAGGTTGCAAACAACGTCGATATCGTGGGGACTACTGCGTCTTATCCGGATGTGACTAACATGAGCCTCGACGCGGGAAGGTTTTTCACCCTTGAAGAAGATCGCGGGAATAGACCCATGGTAATCATAGGCGGTGACGTCGCAGATGCCCTTTTCCCCAATCAGGATCCGATAGGACAGTCGATCAAGATTAACGGTTTATCTTTCCGCGTCGTCGGTGTCAGAAGTAAAGAGGGAAGTTTTCTCGGAATGTTCAGTCTTGATAACGTTGTATTCATTCCCATCGGACAATTCCAGGACATTTACGGAACTCGTTTTTCCGCCACGATAGATGTCCGAGCCTCTAATGAAAAAGACTTAGATGACTCAAAGGAAGAGTTGAGAGGAATAATGAGAAAGATCAGGGGTCTGGCCCCCTATCAAGAGGACGATTTTTCAATCAATCAACAGGATCAATTCACGAATGCGTTTGATCAGATGATAATGTATGTAGGAGCGATCGGGATCTTTGTTACCGCACTTTCTTTATTCGTCGGCGGTATCGGCATTATGAATATAATGTTCGTCAGTGTTACTGAACGGACGAAGGAGATTGGAATCAGAAAGGCGCTCGGTGCGCCGAGGCGCGCGATCCTGGCACAGTTCTTGCTCGAAGCGGTATTGATTTGTTTAAGCGGAGGATTGATTGGCCTCGGAGCTTCATATCCGCTGAGCATGCTCGTTGACAAAGTGCTCCCTACGTCTATGCCGGTATCGATTGCAATCACGGGAATCTTGATATCGCTCGTGGTTGGTGTCATCTCAGGAATTGTACCCGCGCTGAGGGCATCCAGGCTCGATCCGGTTGATGCACTGCGATATGAGTAACCAAAAATTGTGGATGAAGAATTTGAACTATGAATAAGAATTTCATCTTGTCTGAATGGAGAGAGAGTTTTGCGATGGCGTTGTCCGCCATACGAGCTAACAAGCTTCGCTCAAGTCTCACTCTGCTTGGAATCGTTGTCGGCGTCTTCTCGATCATTGCGGTCAACACGGCTATGACAGTTCTTCAGGACTACGTAGTATCCAAATTGAATTCCATGGGCTCAAACACTTTTATGGTTCGGAAGTTTCCAGCTTTCTTTACGGACTGGGACAAATATAGAAATCGAAAGGATCTCACCTATGAACAGGCCATGGAATTGAAGGAACGCGCTACGCTGGCATCGAGTGTCGGCGTGCTGGCAGGTAAGTGGGGGAAGATCGTCGAGTATCGTGACCAGAAGACGAATCCAAATGTGAACCTGTTGGGAATTACCCCCGATATTTCTACGGCGCGGAATGAGGTGATGGAGGAAGGAAGATCGGTAAGTGAAAGCGACGTCGAGACGGGACGTCTTGTTTGCGTTCTCGATCCAAATTTAGCAAAGGCTCTGTTTGTCCACTCCGATCCGCTTGGAGCAGTGGTGACAGTGGACGGTATCGGATACACCGTTGTTGGGGTCATTGAAGACCAGGGAAACATGATCGGACAGCAATACTATCTGGAGATACCGATCTCGGCTTTTTTCGCTCGGTACGGAAAAGAAAGAAGCATGAACATTTATATCCAGGCGAAGAGCCAGAATCTATTCGATGCAGCCCAGGAGCAAGCCATAGGAATTCTGCGCACGGTCCGGCAGGTGCCGCCCGGAAAAGACAACGACTTTGATATCATCTCGAATGCGTCGTTGGTTGGACAATTCGATAAGGTGACCTTCTACGTAAAGATCGGTGCGATAGTGGTGAGCGCTATCGCGTTGCTCGCGGCGGGTGTCGGAATCATGAATATCATGCTCGTCGGTGTCACCGAACGCACGAGAGAGATCGGCGTCAGAAAATCCGTAGGCGCGACGAAGCGAAACATATTAATCCAGTTTTTGTTGGAAGCCATCGTGCTGTGTGAAGTCGGAGGAGTTGTAGGAATTATTCTTGGTTTGATTGGAGGAAACTTAGCAGCGGTTGTGTTGCACCTGAAAGGTGCTTTCCCCGTAGATTGGGCAATAATCGGACTTGTCGTATGTTCGCTCGTCGGCATCACATTCGGGGTCTATCCTGCATACAAAGCGGCGAGCGTAGACCCGATCGAGTCGTTGAGATATGAATGACGGGGTCAGACCTCAAAAGTCAGAGATACATGTCAAATATTTCCGAGCTGTGACTTTTTGATATTCCTTCTCTCATGCCATTCTCCTGAGTCGTTTTTCTTGTCAAGTGTAAACCGCATTGGATCAAAACCTCACCGCGACGTCCTGTTTGTCTGCGTCTGCGGCCTTGAAAAATTCCTGGGGCGTGTAGTTGAGTAATCTGGCGATGAATACGTATGGTATTTGAGCTATGCGTATGTTAAATGTGTTCACTGAATCATTGTAAAATTCCCGCCTATCGGCAATTTGGCTTTCTATTTCGGATATTCTGTTCTGAAATTGGACGAACATCTCATCCGCCTTCAACTCGGGATAATTTTCAGAGACGGCAAAAAGAGATTTCAGAGCTGAGGTCATCATATTATCCGCCTGCGCTTTTTCCGGTATTGTCTTCGCCTGAGCATACGCCGACCGCGCTTGCGTTACCCGTATCAAAACGTCCCTTTCAAAGTTCATATATCCTTTCACGGAATCCATCAACTTTGTCAATTCATCATGGCGCTGTTTTAACAAGACATCAATATTGCTCCAGGCTTTTGAAATATTGTTTTTCAGAAAAATGAGACTGTTGTAAATAGAAACAAGAGATCCAACGAGCACGATAACAATAAGGAGAACGATTACAAGTATTACGATTTCCATGATGATATCCTCACAATAAATTTGATAGATAAAGTATTCCTGAGAATCCCGTAAGAAAAATTATCGCTCCATAAGAGAGGCCGGCAATCATTCCCCATTTTTCCTGATGGAGTGTGTACTGCTCGCGGCTCTCTGAGATTACAAAAGGGGTTTCAGCTCCTTCTTGAATAACAAGCTGCTCTGTTGTACCATCTTTTCTGACGGTAGCTGTTCCTAGAATGAATACGGGGTCGTTCGGTGCCAGAAATTGCTCGATGTAATGTTTATCGCCGGCCTTGGGAGAAAAATCTGCCGAATAGACATCGCTGGTATCGTTCGGAGTTCCATCTGCATTCAACATTCCGAACTCTCTGTCGGAAATCTTAACTTCAGCGTCCTGAGGGTCCACCATGATTTCTCCTGTGTCGTCTTTGACCCAAAAGGGAACCTTGTACGTCGGACCGGGCATTTTCTGCCAGTCATTGTATTCGTCGGAATGTTGATCCTCGCTGCCAGTGCATATTTCCAGTGAACTCGTGCAATAGACACAGGGCGACTTGGAATATGGAGTCGTAAGAACATTTCTCGATACAATCGTGCCGCTTATTTCCACCGGTCCTATTGCCACCGATCGGATCTTTGAGCGAGGGATATTTTGCATGACTTGGAGTTCATGCATTTTCCCAAAGCCGGATTGGAAAAGAATAGAGCCAATAATTGCAAGGAAAAATGAGACCATGATCGAAGCGGTGGATATTACGGAGTGAAGAGCTTTCATGTAGGATGTCAAAGACGTGTAAGACATACTTATTACCATAGCTACAATTATTGCACAAATTAGGAATATCCCGGCGATGACTCTCCTTTGAGGAAGAAACAGGAGACTAAAACCGACAAATAAATAAAAGATAACTACGGAAGTAAAATATCCAACGGAGAGCATAACTGCCGGGATAATAATCGAGGCTATGAGACCGAAGATAAATCTACCGGCTGAATTCACAAGCGCAAAGAATTTATCTTCTAAGCTGCCGTCGGCAAAAAATCTTTTATATAAGTACCACGATAGAAATAGACACAAGAAAAAAGCCAAAAAATACAGAACAGCAGGATCCATTTTCTAGAGCCCTTCTAATATTATTCCACGCGTGCCACTTTGTTTTGCGCTTCGATGAAATATAAGCCGGGGATGCTGCAGAAAAAAATTTCTCTGTGCCCCGGGATATCAGTGTCCTTACGCCTTCATCCTCAGCCCTTTTTCCTCATACGAGAAAATCCAGCCGACGATTTTCCCGGGCTCGATCGATTCGAAGTTGTTCCAGTATTCCTTTGTATAAATGAATCTGGAGCTCGTCTCGTTAACCGGGATCGGCTCGACGGACTTTCTTATTTCATCGAATCTTTTTTTCCATAACTCCATATTCTTGACGCGCAGATCGACCCATCCATCGTGTGCCCACGCGTCAATAGTTTTCTGATTTGCCGGAAGAATTTCTTCCCCTCTGAACGGCGGAATCTTTATCTCGTTTCCTCGCAGCAGGCTGTTTCCATCCGGAAGCAAAATCGGAATGCCTATCGATATGATCTCCGAGCGGAGGCTTTTATTTTCTTTTATCATTTCGCTCAACTCCTCGGACATTTTCCCTGCGGAAGTTTTTTCGACCTTATCAAGAGTGCTGTAGCGCTTCGACAGCAAATAGCTTTCGTAGAGCAGCTTGGAGAGCCGGGGCGGTCCGAGAAGCTCGAACGCTACACTGTCAACATTGTGTTCCTGTTCGAGCTCCCGCATTTTCTTGAAGGCAGAATGAAATAGATAGCCTGCCCTGTAAGTCGGCGCGAGTGTCGCATTATCGAGGGCATTGATGATGTCGTGGCCTGTGTTGCCGCCTTTGATTTCAAAGACTACATCTTCTGCAATCTCTTCGGGCGTCACATACTCCATTTGGCCGGGCGCAGTTATCGCCTCAAATTCGTCCAAGGAGAAGAGTCCATTTTCACCGGTGTCTATGAAAACGGAGCGGAGAGGCTCGTTGCTCTTTACCACCTTGCTCGAATTCTTCAATTCCAGTTTGCTGTCTATCTTATATGGATCATCCGGAGAGCAATCCTGAAGCAATATAGGTTTGCCTCGTTTCATTATCTCGCCGAAACCGATTCGTTTCCACGCGATTGCTGCCGTCGGCTTGATTTCCTTTGTGATCGGCGCGTCCGGAGTTCGTCCCATCAGAAACATCAGCAGCGTGTGTGCTCCGGCAACTGCAGATTTCGAGAGGAGGACGCTGCTCGGTTTTTCTTCGCTGTGAGTATAAGGAATGTTCAGTCCCATTCCGCCGGTTCCGCTTGTACCTATTTTCATGTAGATTTGTGTGCCGGCATCGTGCATCGAACGATAGAGGATCTGGATATGCCTGATCAGCTGCGGGGTATAAAGCGTGCATAAAAGTTTTTCCACGGTATCAAATAGCTCGTGGCCCTTGGTTGACGAATCATGTTTTGCCCTGTCAAGCTCCTTCAACAGCGTGCGGCTCGATTGAAACAAATCTTGATAAGCGATTGCGGTTGCTGAATTGATGCAGTCGATGATGACTTCCGGCCTGTAATCGGTAAGGAGATTATAAATTGTGCTTGATTTGAGAATATCTTCGGACAATTCGCCGAGCGTGTCGTTGATGAGAGCGCGGCGATTCTCGGAATTATTCAGGATCTCCTCGCGCGGCAGGTCTTTGAACTCCTCTCTAACGAAAATGTTGCCATGATATGGGATGAAAAAGTCGGCGTCATGTCCGGCAAACTCTTTTCCGAGCTGCGCAACCGCATCGATTGCTTCCGATTTCAAGAGAGACGTGACAATTATTTTGTCCGGTTTCTCCGGAACAAGCTTCCGGCAGATTGCGGAGCCAACCAAGCCCCACCCGCCAAGAACAAGGACTGTTTTTCCTTTGATCTCCATCGGTCCTCCTTTTTTTGAGTGCCTATAAATTAATTCCTATGTGTCGGTTGAACAAGCGGCGAGTCGTCAATAATGGATCGCCAGATTCATGGATCATTTGGACCGTAGAATCTGCAAGATGATCGCTGGTCCCTAAAGCTATTAAATCATTTGACTTTATGTCCCGCATGATTTAAACTTACCCGTTACCGAAACTAAAAAGGGAGGTATCTGTGGCTTCCAGGAAAAAAGCCTTGCTTGGTACTGTTGCCGCTTTTGCCGCAACTGTGCTGTCCGCTTCGACGGCATTTTCGAGCGGCTATCAACTCAACGAACATGGATCTAGTGCGGTTGCAATGGGCGGCGCGTTTGTCGCTCGCGCGTGGGATCCATCTTCTATTTACTTCAATCCTGCAGGATTAAGTTACGTGAAAGGTTTTAATATTATGCTTGGAGGTACGCTCATTCTTCCGAGCACAACCTTTACCGATCCTAACGACACTCAGTGGAAGATGAATTCACTAACATTCTTCCCGCCGAATGCTTATGTGACCTATAATTTCGATAACGGTCTGGCGGCCGGGATCGGAGTTTTCACTCCGGAAGGGCTTGGCACAAGCTGGCCGCAGGATTGGAGAGGGAAATTCATAATCACAAAAATCAATTTACAGTCCTTCGACATCAATCCGACGCTCTCCTATTCTTTTTTAGGCGACATGGTTTCAGTCGGTGTGGGGTTCGATTACGTGCTGGGCAGCGTGCTTCTCGAAAGGTACAACCCGACGGTAATCATTGATACTGCCGGAAATTCTGTCGACCCATTCGTTCACATGACAGGAAATGCAAAAGGTACCGGATTCAATTTCGGGGTAATGTTGAAGCCATACGAGAATATCTCACTCGGCTTTTCTTATCGGAGCAAGATCACTTACAAGGTGGATAACGGGACGACAACGTATACCGGTGCTGATGGGCTGACCGCCGAACTTCCTAGCGGTGCCGCTTCCACGTCTCTTCCTCTACCTGAGACATGGTACGCCGGGATCGCCTACAACGGATCTACTTACTCCATCGAAGCTGACTATCAATTTGTAGGGTGGAGCGCTTACAAGGAGCTGTCAATTACATTTCAAAACCCCGGACCCAACGGCAATCCCTCCCCGGTCATCGGAGACTACAGTAACAGTTACATCATTCGCATCGGCGGCGAGTATATGCTTAACGACATGTGGACGTTGCGAGCAGGCGTGTTTTACGACAAGAATCCTATTCCAGATGCTTATGACTTGCCGATACTTCCCGATGCAGACCGGCTTGGACTGAATGTCGGCTTTGGAGTAAGTGTAACCAATAACATTTCTGTTGATGCTTCGTATATGTTCCTCCCGTTTAAGCAAAGGACTATCACTAATTCCGCCCTGCAATTTAACGGAACCTATAATACGACGGCCAATCTTCTCGGCATCGACATCAGCTATAAATTATGAGAGGAGACAAAATGAAAAATTTTTATTCCAGGCTGACAGATATCCTAGTCATTGCAATTGTGGCCTTTTTAGCTGCATCGTGCGGGGACTTCAAAAAGACCAACGTCGTAACTCCGCCTTCAACCAACGGAAAAGTTGATTTCACCCGCTACGTGTCGCTCGGCAATTCGCTGGTTGCCGGGTACGAAAGCGGGGCGCTGTATGAGTCTGCTCAAAGATACAGTTATCCAAACCAGATTGCCCAGCAGGCTTCGCTCGCAACGGGATCGACTATGGTTTTCAACCAACCGTTGATCAGCGACCCGGGGTTCGGCATACTGGGAACGACGCCGATCGGTCGTTTGCAAATAGTGGATCTTTCAACAAATCCACCTAAGATCGAACCTGCCATAAGCGCCTCGCCGACCCCGATCAACGCCACGACGGTCATGCAGCCGTACAACAACTTAGGGATTCCAGGCGCTATACTTTCTGATATGATGGATACAACGAACCTTTCCAGTCCTTATCCTTACCTCGGTTCCAATAATAACCCGTACTTCGGTATTGTTTTGAGAAATCCTCTATTGGGAAAGAGCTGCGTTCAGCAGGCTCTCAACCTTCATCCGACATTCGTGACCGTTGAAATTGGAGACAACGACATTCTTGGATATGCGACGAGCGGCGGCATATCGGGGTACACTTCGGCACAAGATTTTGAGAGCAAGTACACCGCTTTGATAGATACTCTGTTGGCAGATGCGCCGACCGCGAAGATTGCAATAGCAAATATTCCCGACGTAACGGCGATTCCGTTCTTTACGACAATATTGCCGTTTATCTATGGCCTCAACGGACAGCCCACCCATGTGCGCATGTTTGTTCAGCGGCACCACGCAGACGGGAGTCTCTATGCTGGACCCGCCGATACACTTCACGATTTCATATTGTTGACGGCAGCTGATTCATTAGCCGCTCTCGCCGGTACTTCACTTTCGCATCCCATGCCGGACGAGTTCGTCCTCGATTCGTCTGAAGTTGCGACTGCACGCGTACAAATCAGCGGCTACAATGACGCGCTTCGACGGATTGCCGATGCACATTCCGATCGCATAGCTCTTGTCGATGTGCACACTCTGTTAAACAACATAGCTCAGCAAGGCTATGTGAGCGACGGTATAGTCTTCACATCAGCGTTTATATCAGGAGGTCTTTTCGGACTCGATGGGATTCACCCGACTGCACAAGGATATGGAATCGTGGCCAACGAATTCATAAGAACAATAAATGCAAAATTCGGTTCGAATATTCCGTTGGTGGCGATATCCTCGATCCCCAGTTCGATTGTCCTGGCGAAGAGTTCGATTCAGCCAAATGTTCTGCCTGACATCAGCTACAAGGATCTAAAATCGGTGCTGCAACTTTTTGACAGACGCTGATTCCTTTAACGTAGATCTTATTCCAGAGAAAACTTTGAACGAGCCCCGTTTTTTACGGGGCTTTTTTTTCGTAAATTATTCATGAAATCATATGTCGACGATAATTTGTCCGAATTGCCATTCGAGCAATATTCGACGAAGTCATACGCATGGCATCAAAGAAAAATTTTTCAAGTTACTGGGCAGGAAAGCTTTCCGTTGCAGAGATTGCGGTTGGCGTGGATTGATGTTTGCTTCAGGTGAGCAGCGGTCTCGTGTCAAGAAGAAACAAAGCTATATTTTCGCGCTGATTCTCGGCATAATTATCGTTGTCCTGATCTTAGTTTTTAACTTTCGCGACGAACAAATAGAAAAGCTTGCAAGAACTATTTTTGGAGTTCCTAAATGATAGAAGTCAGCCTTCAAGTCGCCCAGGAAATGGGTTTGAATGAAGAAGAATTTCAAAAGATAAAAGAAATACTTGGACGCACTCCGACTTACACGGAGCTAGGCGTTTACTCAGTGATGTGGTCGGAACATGCGAGCTACAAGAATTCGATCCTGCAGCTGAAGAAGCTCCCGCGCTCGGGGAGGAATCTGCTTGTAAGTGCTGGAGAAGAGAACGCGGGCCTCGTCGATATCGGCGACGGACTTGCCGTAGCTTTCAAAATAGAAAGTCATAATCATCCCAGTGCAGTGGAGCCTTACCAGGGTGCCGCAACCGGTGTCGGCGGAATATTACGGGATATTTTCACGATGGGTGCACGGCCTGTCGCTGCTCTTGATTCTCTCCGATTCGGGAACCCCGATAGCCCTCGCGTGAAGTATCTCCATGAGAATGTCGTCAAGGGAATTGCAGATTACGGAAATGCTTTTGGCGTTCCCACGGTGGCGGGTGAAATTTATTTCGACGAGTGCTACGATGAAAATCCTCTCGTGAATGCAATGGCAGTCGGCATCGTCAGGCATGACCGTGTTGCGAAAGCGGCGGCGAAAGGTGTCGGAAATCTTGTGATGATCGTGGGCTCTTCAACCGGTCGGGATGGAATCCACGGTGCAACATTCGCTTCGGAAGATATTTCTGAAGCGTCGGAGGCAAAAAGACCTTCCGTTCAAGTCGGCGATCCTTTCACCGAGAAACTCCTGCTCGAGGCGACACTCGAAGCGATCGAAGCTGGCTTAGTCGTCGGGATTCAGGATATGGGCGCCGCAGGAATTGCATGTTCCACCTCAGAGATGAGTGCGAAAGGGAGCACGGGGATGGACGTAAATTTAGATCTCGTTCCTCTTCGTGAGGCGGACATGTCTGCTTACGAGATAATGCTTTCGGAATCTCAGGAGAGAATGCTTGTCGTTGTGAAACCCGAGGATGAGGCGGCGATAAAAAATATCTTTACGAAATGGGATTTGAACGCCGAGGTGGTCGGCAAGGTCACGCGCGATGGCGTCCTCAGAATTCGGCGCTCTGGAAAAATCGAGGCTGAAATCCCGTCCGACACTCTTGTTCTCGGCGGCGGCGCACCGGTTTATGTCCGTGAAAGCCGCAGGCCGGACTACCTTGACAACTTAGCGGAATTTGACCCGAAAACTCTGCCGGAACCACGCGATTACAATGAAGTTCTTAAGAAGCTTCTATCGTCTCCCAATGTTGCAAGCAAGAAATATGTTTATGAGCAGTACGATTTCATGGTCGGGACCGATACTGTGGTGCAGCCGGGTGACGGCGACGCCGCAGTCATAAGACTTGAAAGATGGGCAAAAAGCGGGATAGGAAAGAAGCGCGGCCTCGTTGTTAAGACAGACTGTAATGCGAGGTATGTTTATCTCGATCCGATGCTCGGTGCCGAACATGCAGTAGTTGAAGCTGCGAGAAATGTTGCATGCGTGGGCGGGAAACCGGTCGCGATTACGAACTGCCTCAACTTCGGAAATCCTTACAAACCGGATGTTTATTACCAATTTGAACAGGCTGTCAAGGGAATTGCGAAAGCCTGCATTGAACTGGAAACGCCGGTGACAGGAGGCAACGTCAGCTTTTACAACGAGAGTCCGAATCGCACGGTCTATCCTACTCCGGTCATCGGCATGTTAGGAATAATAGATGACGTTTCAAAAGCTGCGCGATCCGCATTCAAAAATGACGGCGACATAATTGCGGTCGTCGGCCCGTCGGTAAGCGAAATGGGCGGAAGTGAATACCTGAAGGTGATTCACGATGTCGTTTCCGGAAAGATTCCGCCGGTAGATTATGAATATGAAAGAAATCTGCACGAGTTCCTCCGAAAGGCTATCATGGCTGACATGGTACGCTCGGTGCACGATGTTTCCGAAGGAGGTCTCGCTGCGGCCTTGGCTGAATGCTGCATCATGGATCATGAAAGTATTCACGGTTTGAACGCCGACCTTGACGTTAAAGTTAGAAGGGACATCGACTTGTTTGGCGAAGGCGGCGGCAGGGTCGTGATTTCGTTCGATCATATCAACGCCGACAGAATTTCTTCGTTAGCCGGGTCGAGGGGCATGCAGATTGAGAAAATAGGAGTTGTCGGCGGAGAAAAATTCGAGTTGAATGGTGTCATCAGTCTCGGTGCGGCGGAGCTGGCCTCGATTTATTATAATGTTCTTCCCTCAAAGTTTGCGATTTCGTTCGCAGCATGACGTCAAGCTCCGAATGCCGCGTTCCTTGTGAAGGAACTTGTTGACAGCGTGAGACTCCCTCCGTCGAGAGTGATTTTCCAGCAATTCATGAGGCTTACTCAGAGTTTATCTTTTTATGTAAAGGCTGTCTCGCGAAACCTCGGTGCGCATGATATTTTTTTTTACGCTTCGTCGTTATCGTTCCAGATGGTGCTCTGTCTTGTGCCGACAGTATTCTTGATAATCTGGCTGCTCGGCAATTTCTTCTCCCGCGAGGCGCTGCTCAACCAGCTCGAGGTTATAATCCGTCACTTGCTGCCGCGCGAGATTAGTTTTGCAGACGAGACTAGAAAATTCTTTATGAATCGTGCGAGAGTTTTCACCGGCCACAGACGAATTTTCGGAATTATCAGCATCATAGGATTTTTGTGGACGTCCTTAGCCTTGATGGGGACGTTGAGAAAAACGGTGTTCCATGTTATTGGCGTCGTAAGAAGCCGGTCCTTTCTGCGTCAGACGTTTTATGATTTGCGGGTTTTATTGATAGCAGGCTTTTTCTTGACGGCAAGCACAATTGTCACCACGATATTCGCGGGTGTGCGACAAGCGGCAATGCAGCTGCCTGCGGGTCAGATGAGGCTTGCTTTAATAAGATTTGGTGTGCCGATTCTTTTTGCGCTTGTCCTGACTTTCTTCTTATATTTTTTCATTTATAGGTTTCTTTCTTACGGAAAAATAAAATCGAAGGCTGCCGTGTTTGGCGCATTCTGGGCTGCCGTTCTGTATGAGGCGGCCAAGAATTTATTTGCATTGTATATGGCTCGAATCGGAAATCTCTGGGAAACCTACGGTGCTTTCGAGGCGATCTTCGGAACACTCTTGTGGATTTTCTACTCAACCTTTGTTTTTATTTTGGGAGTCGAGTTGTGTAGCGCATACTCAAGGAAGAGATCATTAGAAAAGTTATTGTGAAGCATGGAAATGAATATAAATCTAAGTCGGGAGATATAATGGCCCCAAAGACATTTCATTTTGCCAGAGAACGGAAGAAAGTTTACGATCTCGCGTACAACCTGCGATGGTCGTACGATTGTCCGACGCAGGAGTTTTTTGCGAGGTTGAGCGCGCGCGCTTGGGATCGCTCTAATCACAATCCGATCGCTGTCCTGAGTGAGATCAGCGAAGAAGAGCTGCGCACGAGGCTGAGAGATACGAGCCTGCACGATGATCTCGACAGATGCTACGGGTCTTTGCAGGACTATTTAAAATCCGTCAACAAGCAGATCCCGGCTTACCGGCATCTTGAAAAGCATCCGGTTGCATATTTCAGTGCGGAGATAGGAATTCATGAGAGTCTTCCAATTTATTCGGGCGGACTCGGAATACTTTCCGGCGATCATACCAAGAGCGCGAGCGACATAGGACTGAATTTTGTCGGCGTTACTCTTTTTTATCGTCAAGGATATTTCGTGCAGCGGGTAAACAGCGAAGGTGCACAGCTTGAGGAATACAGCCAGCAGGATTACCGTTGTCTTCCGATCGTGCCGGTCACGGATGAAGGCGGAAACCTTGTGAAAGTTCAAGTGCAAATCGGACGAAGCACCGTTTCGGTGGCAGCTTACAAAGCCGTAGTAGGCAGATCTGTCCTTTATTTCCTTGAGACGAATCTGCCGGAGAACGAAGAGCATTACCGCGATCTGACAGCGAGAGTCTACGGAGGCGACAGTACGACCCGAATTTCCCAGGAAATAATTCTCGGGGTCGGCGGCGCAAAATTCTTGAAGGAGCTTGAATATGATCCTGCCGTCTACCATATGAACGAGGGGCACTCGGCGTTCCTGACTCTTGAGCTTTTGCACGAACAGCTGCTCGCAGGCAAGAGTACCAGCCGCGCGGTCGAAGAGGTGAAAAAGAAATGTGTTTTCACTACGCACACTCCCGTGGCGGCGGGCCATGATAGGTTCACGCAGGACTTGATTAATTTCAGCCTGAGCGGCTTCGTCACATCTCTCGGAATTTCTTTAGATGAGTTTATGAAATTCGGAAGAGTGAACCCGGACGACAAGAACGAGACTTTTTGTATGACGGTTCTCGCGCTCAAGATGAGCAGAGCGGCAAATGCCGTCAGTGAGTTGAACGGGCAGGTGAGCAGACAAATGTGGACCCCGCTTTATCCAGGGAGGAAGACGGAACAGGTGCCGATAGGTCACGTCACGAACGGCATTCACAGCTTGACCTGGCTGCACGGTGAAGCACGGAAGTTTTATGAGAACCATGTGGGCATGAATTGGATCAACAAGCTGGAAAGCTATTCGCAGTGGCAGTCGGCGGTGAACAAAATCCAAGATGAAGAACTCTGGGCTCTGCGCTATTTGTTGAGAAGAAGGTTGATTGAATTTGTTAGGGAGAGATTGAAACGCCAGCAGATAAGATTCGGCAATTCGTCCGGCTGGGTCGAAAAAGTCCTCTGTCCGGACGCTCTGACTATAGGATTTTCCCGTCGGTTTGCAACATACAAACGCGCGCCGCTTTTGTTCACGGATATTGAAAGGGCCGCCCAGCTTCTCGGCGACAACAAGCGGCAGGTTCAAATAATTTTCAGCGGCAAGGCGCATCCAAGGGACGATGCGGGCAAATCTTTCATCCAGCAGATCATCCATCTTAGCCGGGATCCACATTTTGCCGGCAAGATTGTTTTTGCTGAAGACTACGACATGGGAGTCGCCGGGCAGCTGGTCGCGGGCTGCGATGTTTGGCTGAACAATCCACGACGTCCTCTGGAAGCAAGCGGAACCAGCGGAGAGAAAGTCATCTTGAACGGCGGACTCAACTGTTCCATCATGGATGGATGGTGGCGCGAAGCGTATAACGGCAAGAACGGATTTGCGATCGGAGAAGACAAAGATTCAAATGTTTCGATCGAAGAACAGGATCGGATAGATTCACAAAATCTGTACGATGTAATCGAGAATAAAGTCGTACCGATTTTCTATGACCGCGACGGATCGGGAATCCCGTTAAAGTGGATTAAAATGATCAAGGAGTCTGTAAAAACAATCGCTCCGGTTTACAATACGAACCGGATGGTGAAGGAATATGCGGATAAGTACTATTTACAAAGATAAGTTTGTGAGCTAATGACTTTTGTTTAAATTCTTCGAACGAGTGGGGATATTTTTGGAATCAAACAATGAAGGTGAGAATTTCTAATGACTAAACTTGATGAACTCTGTATAAATACAATTCGGTTTCTGTCGGTCGACGCGGTGCAGAAAGCAAACGCCGGCCACCCCGGAATGCCGATGGGTACTGCCCCGATCGGCTACACGGTGTGGACAAAATATCTCAAACATAATCCGCGAAACCCGAAATGGTTCAACCGTGACCGTTTCGTCCTGTCGGCGGGCCATGGCTCGATGCTCCTTTATTCACTTTTGCATCTAACCGGCTACGACGTTTCGGTGGACGATTTGAAGCAGTTCAGGCAATTCGGGAGCAAAACGCCGGGGCATCCTGAATACGGACTTACTCCCGGCGTCGAGACCACAACGGGTCCGCTCGGACAGGGTGTGGGCAATGCGATCGGCATGGCAATCGCCGAGGCTTTTCTCGCGGCGAATTTTAACCGCGACGGCTATAATATCATGGATCATTATGTCTATGTCATCGCGGGAGATGGAGATATGATGGAGGGCGTGACGAGCGAGGCGAGTTCGATCGCCGGCCATCTCAAACTCGGGAAGCTAATTGTTTTTTATGATGACAACCATATAACCATCGAGGGCAAAACCGATCTTGCATTCAGCGAGAACGTCCTGGCGAGATATGCTGCTTACAGCTGGCATACGCAGCGCGTCGAGGATGGAAATGATCTTGAGGGAATTTCAAAAGCGATCGAGGCGGCAAAAAGCGTAACCGACAAGCCGTCGGTCATCGCCGTGCGGACTCACATCGGCTTCGGGTCCCCGAACAAACAGGACACGGCCGAGGCTCACGGTTCGCCGCTTGGAGACAAGGAAGTCGAGCTGACAAAAAAGAATTTAGGATGGCCTCTTGAACCGAAGTTTTTGATCCCGGACGAGGCACTTCCTGTTTTCAGAAAATCGATTGAGAACGGAAAGAAATTCGAAGAGGAATGGAATAATCTTTTCAAGGAATATGAGAAAAAATATCCTGAGCTCGCGAAAGAATTCAGGTCATGGATGTCGGGCGATGTTTCTGCGGACGTCTTAAATAATCTCCCGAAGTTCGATCCGACTGCCGGGGCGGTCGCGACCCGCTCAGCATCCGGAAAGGTGATCAATGCATTTGCTCCGAAGGTAAAGAATTTCCTCGGCGGTGCCGCTGATCTTTCTCCGTCCACGGATACTCTGATGAAGGACACCACTTCTTTCTCCGCCACAGACCGCTGCGGCCGCAACTTCCATTTCGGAATTCGCGAGCATGGCATGGGCGCAATTCTAAATGGCATGGCCGTTCACGGCGGGCTTATTCCGTTTGGCGCGACGTTTCTAGTCTTTGCCGATTACATGCGGCCGCCAATTCGTCTTGCCGCGCTTTCGCATTTCAGGACAATCTATGTCTTCACGCATGACAGCGTCGGTCTCGGCGAAGATGGACCAACCCACCAGCCGATCGAGCACTTCATGGCACTAAGAGCGATCCCGAATTTGATTTTCATTCGTCCGGCAGATGCAAACGAGACTTCGGAGGCATGGAAATTTGTTCTCGGATATAAGAAAGGGCCTGCAGTAATTGCACTTACCAGGCAAAAGCTTCCCGTGATCGACAGGAAAAAATATTCGAGCGAGACCGGGCTGCAGCGCGGCGGTTACGTCCTCGCCGAGACGGGGAGCCCGGAGGCAATCGTTATCGCGACAGGAAGTGAAGTGGGTGTCGCGTTGAACGCTTACGAAGCGCTTGCATCTAAAGGAAAAAAGGTGCGACTCGTCAGCATGCCGAGCTGGGAGATTTTCGACATGCAGGATGAAAAATATCGCGAGTCGGTCTTGCCTGCAAATGTCTGGTGCCGTGTTTCGATTGAAGCCGGAATTACTAAAGGCTGGAGCCGGTATGTCGGCGACAAAGGAATCTCGATCGGCATCGACCGCTTCGGCGCTTCCGCACCCGGCGATGTCGTCATGAAAGAATTCGGTATAACTGCTGAGGCAGTTGCGGCGGCGGTAGAGAAGCTGCTGAAGTAGAAATTTGCCAAAATCTTGTCAACGTAGGAAGAAATTCCCGTTGAACTATCTCAGACATCTCGAGGTCGAGATGGCACAACGGCGGTCCCTTGACAAGGATCAATAAAGTCACAATGGAATCGGAAGTCAAATGTCAATCAAGTATCAATTCGAAGCCGGGAATCATCGGAAAACATTTTTTGAAGGCCTGAAGCAAATCGCGGGATCAAAATTCCTCGAACGCCTGTGGAAGAAGGATGGTTCGCTGTGGTCGGACGATCCGGCACATCATGCCGTCGCCCTGAACAGACTGGGATGGCTCGGTCTTCCTTCCGGAATGAAGAGGGAAGCCGGACAACTCGAAGAGTTTGCGTCAACGAAAGCCTTCCGGAAATTCAAGCACGTAGTCCATCTTGGAATGGGTGGAAGCAGCCTCGCGCCGGAAGTTTTCTTCAGGACGTTCGGCAATGCCGCGGATTTTCCTGAACTCATCGTCCTTGATTCGACGGATCCCGATCAGATAGACGACGTGCTGAATGCCATCGAGCTCGACGCGACCCTGTTTATCGTTGCATCGAAATCCGGTTCAACGATCGAGACCTCTTCGCTCGCGAAATTCTTTTACGATCGGCTCACCCGGTTAAAGCCGGCAACTGCTCATGAACACTTTATAGCCATTACCGATCCGGGCACGGTTCTTCAGGATGAGGCTGAGAAAAAGTACAGCAGGGCTTTTCTGAATCCTCCCGACATCGGCGGAAGATATTCGGCACTGAGCTTCTTCGGACTTGTACCGTTTGCCTTGCTTGGAAAAGACGTGTCGAGGTTTCTCGAGAAGGCAGAAGAACAAGAGAGAGCGTGTGCCATGGATGCACCTGTGGAATCGTGCGATGCCGTCAAGCTGGGTGCCTTTCTGGGAAAGCTCGCAGATTCCGGAATCAACAAGATGACGCTTCAGACGAGTCGTTCTCTCTCCACGGTCGGCTGGTGGATCGAGCAGCTCGTCGCAGAGAGTACCGGTAAGGAAGGAAAGGGAATTCTTCCTGTCAACGGCGAAGAGATAACTGCTTCTAATTTGTATTCATCGGATAGAGTCTTCGTTTATATGAAGGTTCAGGGCGATATCGATCTCGACAAGGAAGAGAAATTGAATGCGCTGAGACTCAACGGATTTCCAGTGGTTGTTGTTGAGATGGATGATCTTTATGACTTAAGCGGACTTTTCTATGACTGGGAGATCGCGACAGCGGCGGCAGCTTCTATAATTCGCATCGATCCATTCGACGAGCCGAATGTAAAGGAAAGCAAAGACAACACGAGGCGGGTGCTGGATGACTATAAGTCAACAGGCAAAATGGAATTTGATTCGTCACCGATCGCCGATGGAGAAACAAAAATTTACGGGAACGTCGCGGTTGCAGGAGATACAATCGGGGTTTTGAATAGCCTCTTCGCCGGAAGAAAGCCGGGAGATTATCTTGCTGTCATGGCATATCTTCCCAGAAGGAGCAAGGTTGAAGAGTTTCTCGTGAGACTCCAGGCTTCGCTGCGTGACAGGCTGCGGATTCCGGTGACGATCGGATTTGGTCCGCGGTTTCTTCACTCGACCGGGCAGTTCCATAAAGGCGGCACAAAGAACGGACTCTTTCTGCAATTCGTCCATGAACCTCGAAAGGATTTTGAGATCCCGGGAGAAAATTATTCATTCAAGAGTTTGTTCCGCGCTCAGGCAATCGGGGATTATGTTTCTCTGAAGTCTAAGCAGAAACCGGTAGTGTCAGTGGAATTGAACGGAGATCCTGTCGTCCAGCTCGAGGAAATTTTCAAAAAGGTAGTCTAGCGACAACCGTCGATTCATTCCTTATGCGTCGGGTTAGAAGGTCAATATTTAACTTATCTGGAATTTTAGAGAAATATGAGCGGGAACGTGACCGCTCCTGCAACGCTCGCGGCAAAGTTCACCACGTCATTATTAATCCATCTGTATCCCCGGACTAACACTGTCTCCTGATTGCCGCAATGCTTCCTGCGTTCAGTGATCTTGTCACAGACTGTGCATCTGTATTGCGATTGAATCGTGCCGCCGATCAGGCTGTCTATGAAACTCCCGATCATGCCGCTGACGGCCCCCGCAACGACAAATCGAAGCGGGAACAAAGCGTAGCTCCCTGCAACCGGCAACGTCAATGATGCTAACACTGCTGCCGATGCCATTCCTGTAAAAGTGCCCAGAGAGGAGACTCCGCCTGAAATTCCTTTCTCAACTCTTTTCCAGGTCGGGATCGAAAACGGATTGTTGCGCGAGAAGACGCCGATTTCAGTCGCGAGCGTGTCGGCGGTGACGGCAGACAGTGCACCGAGATATGCGAGGAACCAATGATAATTCGGAAGAAGGATGCTGCATACCAACATCAACAGAGGAAGGCCGCCGTTCGCAAATACTTGTGCCGAATCGCGCTGGTGACTTTTCTCATAGAGCAAATTGTAATTTACTTTCTGTTTCGAAAACATTTTTGAGGCTACGCTGCCGATGATGAAAAAAAGAAGAATCGGCAAAGACCACTGCCACCCGCCGAACCCGAATATGAAACTGCCGAGTATGAACGTCGCAACTGCGCCGTCATTTGAAAGGAGCTTCAGTCTCGCAGATGCGACGGCCACGAGGAGTGCAAGAAATTCTCCGACCATGAACGAATCGAATAGAGGCGGAGCGCTTACGGCTATGAAAAGGAGAAGTCCGGACGAAAGCGGAACCGTCAGATTGTCCGTCGCTTTCGGCGAGATAAGCTCGATCGCGGCAGCCGTGAGGCCGATGGAAACGGAGATGTTGAGAAGAGTTGTAAGATTTGAAGTTGCCGAAATATGGATGCCGAAGAACAAGAGTCCGATCATGATGGCGATGGAGGCGACGATGAACATCCCTGCACTCCCCTCGAATGTTTTTCGCCCGCCGCCCGCCGACACCTCATGGGTGTTCTTCAGCGATGAGCCGATTACTGCCGCGGCCGGATCGGCAAGTCCCATCACAAGCATCGCGGTCGATACTATGAATGGATACCTGTCCCAGACGAGGAGGACAAGAATGAGAAAAGAGAGCGGGTAATAGACCGTGCCGAGGTTCTTCTTGTCGGCATTTATCCCCTTGAACATTCCGAGTTTTATCGAAATTAAATTAACTACAACGAATATGGAGGCGAGTAATGCGGGGTACAGTCTTCCCGTGAACAGCCATGGAGCGAAGAAGATGACGACCGCTACGGAAATGTGGACGAACATACGGGTACTTTTCGAGTCGATCGTGAAGAACTTCCTGGCCAGGTCCGCCGCCACCACGAGAGCAGTTAGACTCGCGAGTATCAAGAAAAATTTGATGAGCTCACTCACGCTGAAGAAGCTAACTACCGGAGGATGAAGATACAAGTTTGAAATTTCATGGAGCGGTGGTTAGATTTGAATGCAGATGTTCAGGTGAAGTGGAGAAAAACGAAACACAGTTCGCGGCAATAATGTGCCTTCGGAACATTGTCGGATCTCCGCATTTTTATATCGTCAAAATCAGATCAAAGTTTTCTGCGCGCCACTTTCTCGCGTGTCCCGGGACACTTGACAATTCGAGTAGGGGCGGGTATATTTCTCCGTTCATAAACTAGAGAGACGGAGGATGACCGCAGTCGTGCACAGCGAAAATGTTCGGGAGTGTGTCAGAGTAAGAACGATTGCTCTCTCGTCCTCTATTGAATCCCGACTCAATTATTCCAGCAAAAAATTCACGGGTGTGCCATGAAAAGAATCGCAAGATCTATTTTCTGCTTATTCATAATTATGATTCCTTCTCACCATGCAAACGCACAATGGAGCTTTGTAACCGGCTCCTGGGACTCTTATAATACACAAGGGTGTTTGAGCCTCGCAGTCGTCGGCAACACGATCCTTGCGGGGACATGGGTGGACACCGTCGTTTACCTATCAAACGACAGCGGAGCGACCTGGACTAAAAGCGCTGCAAATGCTCAATGCACCATGAGGTTTCTTGTCGTACCCGGGACAAACCCCGTAAAAGTCCTTGCGGCAACCTATGGCGGCGGGATTTTTGCTTCCACCGACACGGGAAAGACCTGGACTCCGGCAGACAGCGGCCTTGGGAGACCCCACGCTGATCCACAGACGTGGGTCATTGATTTTGCAATCCACGGAAATTTTATATTCGCGGCTACATTAGACGGCATGTTTCGCTCATCTGACAAGGGAGTGAGTTGGACCGGGGTAAACATAGGCATACCTGCATGGAGTCAATTACGATGTCTCTATGTCTATGGCGACAAGATTTTTGCCGGATCTGATAATTATACCGATTATGAGTCCACCGATGACGGCGACGATTGGTCCACTGTCGATACGAGCAGAGGTTTGGCAAATGGCAGAGTTGTTAAAGGATTTACTTCTGTTGGGAGTCATCTTTTTGCCGGCTCAAATGGAAGCGGCGTCTTCGCTTCCACCGACAGCGGAGCTACCTGGACTGCTGTCAATAACGGAATTCCAATAGGTTGGGAAGATGTATTTTGCGTGTGGACGAACGGAACAACAGTCTATGCCGGGACCGTCCTCTTCATTTATCAGACAACGGATTACGGAAAAACATGGACAATGGTGGATACAACGGGATGGAACGGTTCTTCTCAAGTTGAGTGCTCCGTGAATTGTGGAAAATATGTCCTTGTAGGCACATTAGGAGGAATTTTGCGACGCCAGATGTCGCAAGTTTATACGGCGGTCGATTCAAAATCAGCTGTCGAAATTCCAAAGGATTATTCTCTTGAGCAGAACTATCCAAACCCTTTTAATCCTTCGACCACTATAACATACAAACTGCCGGTCGCTAGCCCAGTGACAATGAAGCTTTACGATGCGTTAGGCAGGTTGGTCGGAACATTGGTCGATGAGCGCCAGAATGCCGGTGACCATTCTGTGAAATTTGACGGGTCAAATCTGCCAAGTGGAGTATACTTCTGCAGACTTGAAGCTGGAGTGTTCCATGATACCAAGAAACTTCTCTTGCTTAAATGACGGACAAGTGTACGTAACAAGCGTGAAGGAGATGCCTCCCGATCAAAGCGATATCGGGATAAGCTGCCTTTTTATGTTTCGTCCTCGCTTCATAGACCTACGATGGATGAATTTACTTGCATGTGATATAAATGTGTCATCTTTGAGATCAACAAATGAAAACCTCAGTCTTCATAGCGACAAGTCTTGACGGATTCATCGCGCGCAAAGATGGGAACATCGACTGGCTGGTCGAATTTGAAAATCCCGACGTGAATTCTGCTTATGCAGAATTTATCGGCAAGATTGACTCAATTGTAATTGGAAGAGGTACTTTCGAAACTGCCCTTGCCTTTCCTTCATGGCCTTACGACAGGAAAGTATTTGTCCTGAGCACGACGATGCGCAACGTCCCCGAAAGACTGAAGCGGAAGATTGAGATCGTCGCGATGAAGCCGAAGGAGTTGCTGAACTACATTTCTAGGGGAGGCTATTCAAATCTCTACATTGATGGCGGAAAAGTGATACAGAGTTTCCTGACCGAAGATTTGATAGACGAAATGACTATTACAAGAGTGCCTGTTCTCCTTGGGAGCGGTATCCCGCTGTTCGATAGTCTTGACCGCGAATATAGGTTCGAGCACCTGGAAACGAAGGTGTATCCGAACGGACTGGTAAGAAGTCGGTATGAAAGGAAGAGAGGTTGATGTGAGGAGCGGCGCAATAGAGGTGGTAATGGATTAGACGATAGATACATAAATGCAATCCCTTTCCCGCAAATGCATCATACCCTGACTCATTGTTCTTCCCGATTTTCTTGATTAACTTTTTAAAAAGAAACCATCAAAGAAACCATCATGCCTCATCTTCTTTCCCGCGTGAGGGATCTTCGACTTGACGGCAATTCGCTCACGATCGAGGACACTTTTCTTGCCGAGAAAAACAGGAAGAAGGTGTCGCTGTCGAAGTCTGCCGCTAAGAAGATGGAAATGTCACGCAGCCTGGTTGAAAAGTGGCTCGTCGGTGGCGAGGTTATTTACGGAGTAACGACGGGGTTCGGTGAGTTTGCTACCGTGAAAATCCCGCATGAGAAAATAAAACAGCTTCAAGTAAATCTAATACGAAGTCATTCTGCGGGTACAGGCGATCCGCTTCCGGCGAATATCGTGCGGCTGATAATTTTGCTTCGTGCGAACGCTCTGGCGAAAGGTTACAGCGGCGTGAGACCCGAGGTGGTGCAGCTGCTTCTGGAAATCTTCAATCTCAACCTGGTTCCGTTTATTCCCGAGAAAGGCTCCGTCGGAAGCAGCGGCGATCTTGTGCAGCTTGCGCATCTCGTGCTAGCTCTCATTGGAGAAGGGAGCTTCATCGCGAACGGAAAGCTTAGTCCGGCGGAAGAAGTGCTTCGGAAGCACCATTTGAAGCCGCTTGAACTCACGGCCAAGGAAGGTCTCGCGTTGGTGAATGGTACGCAGATGATGGGTGCATTTGCGGTCCATTGTATTTACGAAGCGGCTCAACTTGCAAAGATATTTGATATTGTCGGTGCACTCAGCGTCGAAGCGCTCCGCGGGACGGATGTAGCGTTCGATGCCCGCATCCATAAACTGAGGCCGTACCATGGTCAAAAGGTTTCTGCAAAGAATGTAAGGCGCCTTCTCGTGGGAAGCGAGATCAGAAAATCTCATTTGCATAACGATCCGCGCGTCCAGGATGCATACTCACTAAGATGCATGCCGCAGGTCCATGGTGCGGTCCGGGATACGATTGAGTTTTGCGAGAAGCAGGTGAACGTCGAGATAAACTCTGCCACGGATAACCCTTTGATCTTTGCAGATGACAGAGTTCATCTTGAAGGTGGAAATTTTCACGGTGAACCTCTGGCGCTGGCATGTGATTTCTTAGCCATCGGGCTAAGCGAGTTTGCGAGTATTTCGGAGCGGCGCACAGAACGCATGGTTAACTGGCAGCTGAGCGGCCTGCCGAAATTCTTGATCGAGGATGGTGGATTGAATTCCGGCATGATGATCGCTCAATATACCGCGGCATCGCTCGTAAGTGAGAACAAGGTCCTTTCGCATCCCGGGAGCGTCGATTCGATTCCTACGAGCGCAAATCAGGAAGACCATAATTCGATGGGGTCGGTCTCGGCACAGAAGTGTTACAGAGTCCTGGAAAATGTCTGGCGCGTCGCCGCTATAGAACTTTTGGTTGCATGTCAGGCGATAGATTTTTCAAGACGGATTGGCGGCGATGGTACGCCGCTGAAATGCGGCGGCGGAACGGAATCCGTCTATCAACTTGTGAGGACAAATATAAAACACCTTGATAGCGATAGGGTTTTGTACAAAGATATCGAGGCAGCTCTGCAGCTTCTGAAATCAGGAGAGGTGATCACCGCTGCTGAGAAAGTCGTCGGTAAACTTGATTGAATTTTTTTGAAAGGGAAAAAATGGAAGTTACTTTTCAGGTTAGTCTTTATCCGATTGCGAAGGAAGATTTCAAGACACCAATAAACAGATTCATTTTGGAATTGAAAAAAGGAAGACTGGATGTCGATGTCCATGAGACCTCTACGATCGGAAACGGTGAAATAGAAAATGTTTTTGACACTTTGAAGAAAGCGTACATGTCCGCGGCGAAAAACGGAGACGCAGTGATGATTTTGACCGTTGTCAACGGCGCTCCGACGAAGGAAGAACTAACCGAATTGAATAGGTGACCGAATATGAATCCGATGCCGAATCTTTCGAAAGCGATTCATGAAATGCCGAAGGTGATGTTACATGATCACCTCGACGGCGGCCTGCGTCCGGAAACCGTGATAGAACTGGCGAAAGATCAGAAGTATGACAAACTCCCGACGAAGGATCCGGGTGAGCTTGCCGAATGGTTTCGCCGCGGTGCAAATAGGGGGAGCCTGCCGTTGTATCTTGAGGGGTTCACTCACACGTGCGGCGTTATGCAGACTTCGGAGGCGCTTGAGCGCGCTGCTTACGAGATGATGGAGGACATGAAGGAAGACGGCGTCGTTTATGTCGAGACAAGATTTGCTCCTGCGTTCCATACGGACAAAGGATTGCACTGGGAAGAAGTGGTCGGCTCGGTGCTTCGCGGTCTTGAGCGCGGGAAGAGAGAATTCCGAGTCGGATATGGATTGATAATCTGTGCAATGAGGAACATGAACCTGACCGAAGAGATGGCACAGCTTGCGGTCGACTTCCGCGACCGCGGCGTCGTCGGGTTCGATCTCGCCGGCGAAGAGGGAGGCTATCCTCCGAAGAAGCATGTCGAAGCGTTTGAATATATTCAGCGGCAAAATTTTAATATTACAATACACGCCGGCGAAGGTTTTGGCAAGGAGTCGATCTGGCAGGCGATCCAATGGTGCGGCGCTCATCGCATCGGACATGCAACGAGGTTGATTGAAGATATAATCATATCCGAGGGGAAAGTTATAAAGCTCGGGACCCTTGCCCAATATGTTCTTGATAAAAGGATCCCGCTTGAGATCTGTCTCAGCTCGAATGTCCATACCGGCGCGGTCAAAAATCTTCAAGAACATCCGTTTGGAATTTATTACGAGAAAAAGTTCAGGGTGACATTGAACACCGACAACCGCCTTATGAGTGCAACGACTTTATCCAAAGAATTCCAAATTGCCGAAGAAGTGTTCCACCTTAGTTTTGCCGAGATGGAAAAGCTCACTATCAATGCGATGAAGAGTGCATTCCAGCCATACGACGAGAGAATAAGATACATCTATGATTGGATAAAACCGGGGTTTCAGAAATTGAGGGAGAAGTACGGACTTTAGTTGTCTCCAATCAAATATGATCCGTTAGCATGAAACTCTATTTCCACGCAGTCGGTCATGGCCACCCGCTCGTCATTCTTCATGGCTTGTTCGGCTCAAGCGACAACTGGTTTACTCTATCAAAATTTTTCGGGGAGAAATATAAAGTCTATGCGGTAGACCAGCGTAATCATGGCCGATCGCCGCACAGCGATGAATTTAGTTATCGTATCATGGCCGACGATATCAACGATCTGCTGATCCATGAAGGCATCCAGTCAGTTTATTTAATGGGGCATTCGATGGGCGGAAAAACCGCAATGCAATTTGCTTTGATGTATACGGATAAGGTGGACAGGCTGATAGTCGTCGACATCGCACCAAAAGCTTATCCGAGAAAACATGACGCGATTTTTGAGGCGCTGTTCTCTTTGGATCTGGACAAATATAAGACGAGATCGGAGCTTGATTCTGCACTTTCCCGGCATATAAGCGATTACGCGGTCCGCCAGCTCTTGTTGAAAAATGTTTTCAGGGATGATGGCGGAAACTTTAAATGGAGAATCGATGTGGCGTCACTTGATAGAAACTACGACAGAATTAATGAGGGTGTAAACGATACACGCCAATTCGAAAAGCCCGCTCTTTTTATCCGGGGGGCGAAATCGTCTTACATTCTTGATAGTGATCTCCCGAAAATTAAATCTCTTTTTCCATCGGCAAAGGTTGTTTCAATAGAGGGCGCAGGCCATTGGGTGCATGCAGAGGCGCCGCGGAAATTTAGTGAAGCGGTGATGGAATTTTTAGATCGGCGTTAACGTTACACATGATGGTCGATTTACCGGTCGACCGATGTTGCTTACCGAGTTTCTGTTCTTGGCCTTGTTGAGGATAAAATGAAATCGTTCAGGTGTGTATCAGTGGAACGTGTAGGTGAAGCCCCGACGCGGTTTTTAGACAAGTTTGAAACTCTTTTTATTAAATCTTAATTTATTTTCCCCGAGGGAATCTCTTCGGGATGAGAAAAACAGGAGGAAAAATGTCAGTCGAGATTGGAAATAAAGCCCCCGACTTTAAGCTTTATGATACCGATAGAAAAGAGAGGAGTCTCTCGGAATTTGCAGGGAAGAAAGTGGTGCTCGCGTTTTATCCGGGCGCCTTTACCGGAGTCTGCACAAAAGAACTATGTAACTTTCGAGATTCGTTGAGCAAATTCAACAACGTAAGCGCGCAGGTGGTTGGGATCAGCGTCGACCCGCCGTTTTCCAACAAGGCATTTGCTGACCAGAACAAATTGAATTTCCCGATCCTGTCGGATTTTAACCGGCAGGTAGTCAAAACTTATGACGCGTACCATGAAAACTTTGCCGGCCTGAACGGCTACACGGCCGCGAAGAGATCGGTGTTCGTTCTCGACAAGAATGGGATTGTAAGATACAAATGGGTTTCAGATAACCCCACTGTCGAGCCAAATTACGACGAAGTTCTTAAGTCGGTGGAATCCATGAAATGAGCGAGATGCATTACGCAACATCTTACAAGATATCATTACGTCAGAACGACAAAAGAGGCATTTTGAAGTCATGACCTGGAAACTAATCTGAGGGAGGAGGATCAAAAAGATGGCTAAAGCTACCAAGACATCGACGAAGAAAACTAGGAGTACCTTGGACCTTGGGAACAAAGCTCCGGATTTCTCTCTAAAAAACGACAATGGCGAGCCTGTAAAACTTTCGAATTACAAAGGCAAAAAAATTGTCTTATATTTTTATCCGAAGGATGATACACCCGGATGCACGGCAGAAGCCTGTTCATTCAGAGATGGAATATCTGAGATCCAGAAGAAAGGCGCCGTCATTTTTGGAGTCAGTACCGACTCCGTTGAATCCCATAAAAAATTTAAGGAGAAGTATCATCTGAACTTCCCGCTCCTGAGCGATGTCGACAAAAAGGTCGTCAACGCATACGGTGTGTGGAAAGAAAAAAATATGTACGGGAAAAAATATATGGGAATCGAGCGAACGACGTTCGTAATTGATGAAGAAGGCAATATCAAGAGAGTATTCCCGAAAGTGAAAGTGGAAGGGCATTACGACGAAGTTCTGGCTGAGCTCTAAGATTTTGGCCGCCGGCTTCGCAAATCATATTTGTTCATGAAGGAATTTTTTGAATTTGTGGCTCATAAACTCAAGAGGACAATTTAATGAATGAAGTAAAAGTCGAATTAGAACTTGAAGATTTGATACGCGAGATGCTCGTTAAACTCGAAGAGGATCCCGATCGCGAGGGTCTGAAGAAAACTCCATATCGTGTCGCGCGGGCGTATGAGTTTCTTACAAAGGGGTATAACCAGGATATCGAGTCTGTCATGAACAATGCCATCTTCGAAGAAAAGTACAGCTCGATGGTTCTGGTCAAGGATATCGACTTCTTCAGCTTATGTGAACACCATCTGCTTCCGTTCTTTGGAAAGGTGCATGTGGCGTATATACCGGACGGAAAGATAGTCGGTCTCTCCAAGATGCCCCGCATCGTGGAGGTATTTGCAAGACGCCTGCAAGTTCAGGAAAGGATGACGCAGCAGATTGCGGACACTTTGTACGATTACCTTTCGCCTCGCGGGGTTGGCGTCGTCATCGAAGCGCAGCATCTTTGTATGATGATGCGGGGAGTCGAGAAACAGAATTCGATTGCGACTACGAGCGCGATGCTTGGCGAATTCCGTGAAGATGTGAAGACGAGGGATGAATTTCTGAATCTCATTAACCGAAGGTAAGCGCCTTTGGGGCTCAGAGGCAAAGTAGCAATTATAACGGGTGCCAGCAAAGGCATCGGCAAGGCAATTGCGGAACATTACGGGCGTGAGGGCGCAAAGCTGATCATCTCGGCCAGACACGGGGAAATGCTTCACAAAACAAACGATGAATTGAAATCGAACGGAGTGGAGTCGATGGCTGTCATCGCCGACATGGCGAGAGAGGACGACGTAAAAAAGCTGGTTAAGACGGCAGCCGACACTTTTGGACGAATTGATGTGCTAGTAAACAATGCCGGCTTCGGGGTATTTAAACCTGTTTCTGAAATGACCACCGGAGAGTATGACGAACTCTTTGATGTCAATATGCGGGGAACATTTATAGCGACCCGCGAAGTGTTGAAATACATGACCGGACAAAACGACGGTGTCATAATTAACATTGCTTCTCTCGCGGGAAAAAACGCCGTCGAGAACGGCGCTGCATATGCGGCAACGAAGTGGGCAATGCTCGGATTCGGCAAGAGTCTCATGCTGGAGGTCCGCAAGTATAATATCCGAGTAATTACGATTTGTCCGGGTTCGGTCGATACGGATTTTTCATTTGGACACTCTCCAAACCGGGATAGAGTCTTAAAGCCTGAGGATGTAGCAGAAGCTGCAGTTCTAGCCGCATCACTTCCCGCACGAGCCATGATGAGTGAAATTGATCTGAGGCCTACGAACCCAAAGTAATCGACTTCTTCGAAAACTCTCCGGTATATTCAAGCAGGATGTGATCGAGGAAGTGCGGCGGCTGAAAAGTCTGCCGAGATGATTACCTAATCCGAATGCGGCTTTGTATATTGTAGTCAAAAAGATTTTTCGAATTGACGAAACTGTTTCTCCTGCGCGTTAGATCCCGAATAAGAAAAAACTTCAAGTCGCTGCGGCATTATAATTATCGGCTGTACTGGATTGCGCAGCTTATTTCTGTTTCCGGCACATGGATGCAGAACGTCGCCCTTGCATGGCTTGTCGTAACACTTACCGGTTCAGCTGTCGCGCTCGGTACCGCGACCGCGCTGCAATTTCTCCCCACACTTTTTCTGTCCCTCTTCGCAGGGGTCCTGATCGATCGTCTGCCGAAAAGAAAAATCATAATCCTTACTCAATCGGTTTCTGCAATCCAGGCTTTCATCCTCTGGGGGTTAGTCGCGTTCAAAGCGATCACTCTGTGGGAAATCTATGCTCTCTCGCTTCTGATTGGTCTCGCAAATGCGTTCGACCAGCCGGGGCGGCAGGCTTTTGTTGCAGAGATGGTGCCCGACGAAGACGTCGGGAATGCGATTGCATTGAATTCGCTTCTCTTCAATGCGGCAAGGACTGTCGGGCCGGCAATCGCGGGGTTTACAATTGCGGCAATCGGAGTGGCGTCAAGTTTTTTTCTCAACGGTGTAAGTTTCCTTGCGATAATCGTAGCATTGCTCATGATGAGGAAACCTCAGCTCAGAATCTTTGGCTCAAAGGTTGACTTCAGCATGAAGGATGGGCTGAGAGAAGGGATCTCATTCGCAGTCCACGAGCCGACAATCGCATCACTTCTGATTGTGCTTTCCTTCCTCGGGACTTTTGGTTTTAATTTCAGCACCGTCCTGCCTCTTCTCACAAAATTCGTGATGAACGGAGGGCCGGAGATGTTCGGAGTCCTTACCTCGTCGCTCGGCATCGGTTCGATGCTGGGCGCGCTGATCATAGCGGGAAGGCAAAAACCGACGAGAAAGTTTATCTATTTTTTCGCAGCGGTGTTTGGGGTTATGGATATTGCAATCTCGTTTTCCCGCAGTTACGTCTTTACGATAATCTTTCTTGTTTCGCTCGGTATCGCAAGCATAGCGTACATAGCATCAACCAATACTTCACTTCAGATGAACAGCCCGAAAGAATTACGGGGGAGGATAATGGGATTGTATGTGGTGATTTTTGCTGGTAGCACTCCGATCGGTGCAATGTTCACGGGGTTTATGGCAGATCTGCTCGGGACGGCAATGATGATTTTGGTCGAGGGTCTGTTGTGTTTGATGGGAGTTGGCGTCGGGACACTTTACATCAGGAGGAGAACCGTTGCAGGCGCGAGGAGAATTGAGGAAAAACCTTGCGAAAGCTCTGAGCCTTCGCAAGGCTAGTCGTCCTCATAACTTCCGGATTTATTTCGATGAATCCGGAGTCTGCTCTTCGGGGCTCCGATTCATCATATCCTTCATCATTTCGGCTCTATTTCTCATAAATTCCGCCGATCCTGTAATGTCCATATTGTCCATCATCGGTGCGTCGAACATTTCCACGTCATCAGGGGAAGAATCGTCGTCAAACAATATATCGGCATCTGCCGTCGACCCCAAATAATCCATGTCGTCGGCACCGGGATCGTTGTCCAATCCTTCGCCGAGCATCGGTCCTTCGTTTGTCATCGGACCCACGCCGAGACGTTGCTTTCTCATCTGCATCATCCCGTTCCTTCCGTTCGTTCGCATTCTAATCATCATCCTTCTCTTCTGCATTGCCATCCCAGGATGCTGTAGAACCTTTTTCCAAATCTTTTGTTGATCGGGTGTCAAGATTTTGTTTATTGCGAACCACCCATCGAGAAGATTTTTGCGAATCTGAACCTGCAATTTTGCAATGTCGTCGAGTTTATCCGCTATTGCACTCTCATCAGGAGTCTCTGCGGAAGCCAGTCGCTCGTAGTCTAAACGATCATGTGCAATTTGAGCGCGGAGATCGATTTGCTTCTGCATAATGCCGAATCTAATTTTTTGAACGGTCGCTTTTTGCTCGTCGGTGAGTTTAAGTCCGTTGCGGGCGTGCATCATGGTCCGGTGCCTTCCCCAGGTCGAATCGTCAGGGGAACCCTGAGGCTGGGCCATCACGCTGCCGGCCGCAGCCATAATACAAAAGGACGTGATCAACAATTCTATTCTCATGTCTTTTTACTCCTTTGATTGAATTCTATTGTTTGACACAACTTGAATCCTTTAGGTTTAAAGTGAATCGTGAATTGATAAGCTTGCGAGCTCTTTTAATGGCATATGCGCATCAGTCCAAAGGACGGATAAGCGGCGGAAATATTTCATAGGATGGTTTTCAAAGCCAAGGTAGGAACATTCGTACATGGCGATGCTTTAGCTTGAAGAGCTTTTTATCCTTTTTTATATTCAAATGGTGAAAACAATTCTTCGAAGCAGAATACTCGCCGGAAATTCACAGACGATCGCTGAGGACGCGGGCATTGTTGTGGAGAACGGATTTGTGACGGGAGTCGGGAAATTTGCGGAAGTGAAGCAAGGGATTGTTGGTGCCCGTACCCTTGAGTTTGACGGAATAATCTGTCCGGCTTTGATCAATTCCCACACTCATCTGGAATTGTCCCCCTTCAAGAAGATTCCTCATAAAGACTTCGTCGATTGGGTGCTGCATCTGGTCTCCGTAAGATATTCGCGGCAATACAGCGATGTGCGGTCCGAATGTGTGGAGGCGAAGTGCCAGTCTGAAAAATTGGGGACGTCATATTTTGTCAATGTCGGAAACGACTTCGAGCTCAACGAATTCCTCGGCAAGAATCAGCTCTTTCAATTTGAGCAGATCGGGATGAATGTCACCGCAGCGGAGGACATTTTTAAAAAGGCGGTATCATTTCTTTCGGGAAAAAACGAGATTCAAGCTGCGCTCGCAATACACGGACCGTATTCGACATCGGCACAGTTGATGAAAAAGATCAAGACGTTCAACAACAGCAGGAATCTGATTACTTCTGTGCATCTTGCAGAGACCGAGAGTGAAGTCGAGTTCATAAGGTTCGGGAGGGGAAGAATGACTGACCTTCTGAATATGCGACTGGGTACGGGCAGCTGGTCATTCCGCGGAACGGGATTGTCTCCCGTCGAGTATGTTGACTCGCTTGGGATACTCGACGAAAAGACTCTTTGCGTGCATTGTGTATTTGTCGAGGAAAAGGACCTGGAGATATTGAAGAAACGTAACTGCGGAATCGTTGTTTGTGTCCGCAGCAATCGCAACCTCAGCGGTTCGATCCCTGATATTTCTAGATTTATGAAGAGTGGAATCAGGGTGATGCTGGGCACCGACAGCCTGGCGAGTTCACCCGACCTTGACATGTTCGCGGAGATGTCATCGTTCTACGGAGAGTACCATGATGTACTCAATCCATCCGCAGTTTTCCGGATGGCGACAACGGATCCCTCTGAATTTCTGGGAATAAAAAATCTTTACGGCGAGATTGCACCGGGGAAAAGCGCATCGGTAGTTTTTGCGCCGTTCGCGGAAAAAAAAGAGAACGTATTCGAGTTTTTGGTTTCGGAAGCTAAGGGAAAGACGCAGGTTGTCAGCTGTTGAGCGGAAAATTTCTTTTGATATGTATTGTCATCGTTGTCGCAAGTTTTTCAATTTATAAAATGGTGATCGCTCCCGTAAGCGTGACTTTTGAGAGCTGTCCGGCAAAGATCCTGACGAACAGCTCATCTCCTATTGTGGTCGCTGTTTTCCCCGTCAACAGGCTGGGTCTCAGAATCCCGTTTGGACACCTCGACGGGAAATTTGTTGTGAACGAAGGTTCAGAAAAAATAGACATAGTCCAAGAAAAGAGAGATGAGCTCATTTTCAAAACGGGTGACAGTGTCGGAAGGCTGGTAATTTTTTATTACACAAATAGAATTCCTTTCCCAATCCAGATTATTTTGAACATTGAGAACAGTTCGCTCGCGATGAATAATCACTTTGCACATTTCTTCGCTTAATCACCCGGATGCTTGAATTTAAACTGCTCCAGACGGACACGCGAAGCAAGGCGCGGGCCGGTGTAATACAGACTGATCACGGTACTATCAAAACGCCGGTCTTCATGCCGGTTGGAACACGCGGAAGCGTCAAAGCGGTTGAACAACGGGAGCTCCTCGAAATAAATGCGCAGATAATTCTAGGAAATACGTACCATCTGTTCCAGAGGCCCGGTGTGGAAGTTTTGCAGAAATTCGGCGGACTTCATTCCTTCATGTCGTGGCCCAGACCGATTCTAACCGACAGCGGTGGTTTTCAGATACTTAGCCTTTCAGAGCTCAGTAAACTTTCTCCGGACGGTGTCGAATTCCGTTCTCACATAGACGGAGCATATTATTTTTTCACTCCCGAGAAAATTGTCGAAGTGGAACGGCAGATCGGAGCGGACATTATCATGGTTTTAGATGAATGTGCGCCATATCCGTCTGAGAAAGAATACATCGCCAGGAGCATTGAGCTGACCCGTGATTGGGCTATGAGGTGCAAGGAGGTTTTTTCAGCATCCGGCTCTCTTTACAACTACCGCCAATATCTGTTTGCAATTGTTCAGGGCGGTGTCCATCTCGACCTCCGTGAAAAAAATGCGAACGATCTTGTCGCTGCGGACTTTGACGGTTACGCTATCGGCGGTCTGGCTGTGGGAGAACCGATGGAAGAAATGTACCATGTTACGAATTTCGTAACGGATATTCTTCCGGCGAACAAGCCTCGATATCTTATGGGCATAGGAACTCCGGGAAATCTTCTAGAAGCGGTCGAAAGAGGAGTGGATATGTTCGACTGTGTTATGCCGACTCGAAACGGACGAAACGCACAGGCATTTACCATAGAGGGAACGATTAACATAAAAAACGCAGTTTATAGATTTGATGAGTCTCCTTTATGTAAGGAGTGCGACTGTTATGCCTGCAAGAATTTCTCGAGGGCGTACGTTCGCCACCTCTTCAATGTCGATGAGATACTGGGACTACAGCTGGTTTCCTTACATAATTTGCGGTTTTTTATTAACTTGATGGAGAAAACGAGGCTCGCGATTGCCGAGAGTCGGTTTCTCGAATTTAAATCAGAGGTACTCTCAAAAATGGAAAGCAAAAAAAAGGAGGAAATTTGATCAATTTATTTCTTGCACTCATGGCGCCTCAGGGCGGAGATGGCGGCGGGAGTATGATCAGTACGCTGTTGATGTTTGGTCTCATCATCGTGATTTTTTATTTCATGATAATTCGTCCGCAGAGTAAGAGGCAGAAGGAGCGACAGAAGATGTTGGAGGCGATGAAGAAAGGTGACAAGGTGGTCACGAGCGGCGGTATCCATGGTAAGATCATCGCCATGGAAGACAAGACCGTGCTGCTTGAAATTGCCGATAACATAAAAGTCAAAGTCGAAAAATCCGCCGTGTCGGCTGTAGTGCCGGAGTGATCGGAGATCCCGATGCGGGAACAGTTTAAGTTTGATGACATCGAAGCTGCCGTCGAAGACATTCGACAGGGCAAAATCATAATCGTTGTCGATGATGAGGAGCGCGAAAACGAGGGCGACTTTGTTGTCGCGGCCGAGAAGATTTCGCCCGAGATAATAAATTTTTTTGCAAAGCATGCGCGCGGAATAATTTGCGTGGCGTTGCTGCCGGAACGAGCCGACGAACTTCAGCTGGATATGATGGTCGGGGAAAACACTTCGCTGCACCAGACCGCTTTCACCGTAAGCGTCGATGTGCTGAAGGGAACGACCACCGGAGTCTCGGCCTCTGATCGCGCAGCTACGATTAGAGCGCTCGTCAGTCGCGATACCAAGCCTTCGGATCTGGGAAGACCCGGTCATATCTTCCCGCTTCGTGCGATGAAAGAAGGCGTCCTGAGAAGGGCCGGACATACCGAGGCGGGGATTGATTTGGCAGGATTAGCTTCACTTTATCCTGCCGCAGTTTTGTGCGAGATAATGAACGACGACGGTACGATGGCGCGTGTTCCGCAGCTCATAAAGATTGCGCGGGAATTCGGACTTCATATTGTAACGATTCGCGACTTGATCCATTACAGGATGCAGCGCGAAAAAATGGTGAAACAGATCGTGTCAACGAAGTTGCCGACGAAGTACGGAAATTTCAATTTGCATCTTTATCAGAGCACCATCGACAAAAAGGAACACCTTGCACTGGTCAAAGGGGAAATAACTGCCGATGTGCCGGTTCTAGTTCGCGTACATTCCGAGTGCCTCACGGGAGATGTGTTTGCGTCCCGGAGATGCGATTGCGGTGAACAGCTTCATCGCGCCATGATGATGGTTGAGCAAGAGGGTACAGGTGTAGTTCTCTATATGCGCCAGGAAGGCCGCGGAATCGGGCTGGTCAACAAGATCAAAGCATATAAACTTCAAGACGACGGGCATGATACTGTAGAGGCGAATGAAAAACTGGGATTTAAAGCAGACTTGCGCGATTACGGAATCGGGGCGCAGATATTGGTTGACCTGGGTGTCAAGAAGATGCGCCTGATGACGAATAATCCCAAGAAGATAGTCGGGCTTGAAGGATATGGGCTCGAGGTTGTGGAGAGAGTGCCGATTGAAGTAGAACCCAATGAGATAAATCAGAGATATCTCGAAACCAAACGTGATAAATTAGGTCATTTCATCCTCGATTCTGAGGATGAGAATCTTTAGAGAAAATTTGTTATATTAAAGTCAAGCCATTTTGCTCAGCATCCCTGGGCAAATGGCTTTCGTATTTTAGTGAAACGATTTCTGGAGGTGCAGATGTCAAATAACTCGATTTATTTGACAAAGGAAAAATTGGTGGAGCTCGAATCGCAGCTCAAGGAGATGAAGACGAAGGGACGTCAGGAGGCGGCGCGCAAGATTGCCGAGGCGAGGGGCCATGGCGACCTTTCCGAAAATTCCGAGTATGATGCCGCAAAGGAGGAGATGGCGATGCTCGAACTTCGCATCTCCCAGCTTGAACAGACTCTCACTAGGGCGCGAGTGATGGATCCAACTGAGGTAAGAACGGATAAGGTTTATATTTTCAGCAAAGTTCAGCTCCTCGACATGCTGTCAAACAAAACCATCGAGTACCAGCTCGTCTCAACAGAGGAAGCCGACCTTCTAAAGGGGAAGATTTCGACGGACTCACCGATCGGGAAAAGTCTTCTTGGCAAGACCGTCGGTGAGATGGTCAGCGTGAAAGTTCCAGCGGGGATGAAACAGTACAAGATTCTTCAAATAGGAAAGTAGTCGCAGGCTTCAGGTTTGCGAACACTAATTGACAGATTTTCGTTTTACAGGCGCTGGCCATGTTGCTGAGGGAAAACTGCTTGTGGCGAGAAATCTAGAATTCAAAGCGAAGGTCGGGGATTTACCCGCGCTTGAGGGGCTTTTCAAAGAGAACGGTGCAGTCTTCATCGAGGATTTGAACCAGATGGATGTCTACTTTTGCGTCCCAAAAGGGAGACTGAAATACCGGGAAATACTTGGCCACAGATCCGAGCTGATTTTTTACGAGAGAGATGAAAACTCTTCTGCCAGCATGCAAAGCAACTACGATATTCTGTGCATCGATGACTCATCGTTAAAGGACTTCCTTGTCAAGGCGCTCGGCGTAAAAGTGGTCGTACAGAAAAAACGGCGGTTGTTGAAACTGAAAAATGGCCGTATTCACCTCGACCGGGTCGAGAGTTTAGGACAATTCCTCGAGTTTGAGGTCGTTTCGGAAGGCGACGATGCAGGTGACGTGAAGTTGCTGGATAGGCTGAAAAAATTGGCGCAGCCATTTGTCACTCAGGAAATTAATGCTTCGTATAGCGACCTGATGCTATTAGAAAATTATTAGAAAGCCACGGGATTCTCGTTAACGGAGTAGTTCTCGGAGAATTCTCGAATAGTTTTCTCTATCTCGGGAAGTGTTTCCACTCGTACGAGTTTAGATCTTAGCGCCGATCCATTCCTGATTCCGTGGAAATATCCGTGGTAGTATTTCCTGAATTCCAAGATCCCCCGCCGCGCACCCTTCAATTCAATCTCCATTTCGAGATGCCGGAGACAAATTGCGGCCCGCTCTTCAAAGCTCGGCTCAGCAGGGAGTGTGCCATGATCTCTTAAATGCTTGATGTCTCTGAAGATCCAAGGATTGGTGACGGCGCCCCGCGCGACCATGACGCCGTCGCAATTCGTATAGTCAAACATATCAATCGCGTCCTGGGGTACTCTGATATCGCCGTTTCCGATGATCGGCAACTCGGCAGTTTCTTTAACTTGCCTGATCCAATCCCAATTTGCCTCTCCATCATGGTGCTGGTCTCTCGTCCGCGCGTGGATCGTCAACGCGGACAGTCCTTCCCCGGCACAGATATTGGCCACCTCAAATATTGTAATCGAATTTGAATCCCAGCCGAGCCGGGTCTTTAAAGTGACAGGGATCGACACGGCCGTCCTGACCGCATGAATGATTGCACGCATTTGTTTCATGTCCTTCAGGAGTCCTGCGCCTGCGCCGCGTTGAGCCACCTTCGGAACCCAGCAGCCGGCGTTGATGTCGATGAAATCGGGCCCGGCACTCTCGGCAATTCTCGCAGCCTCTGCCATTACGTTCGGGTCCCCGCCGAATATTTGAATGCCGACTGGCCGCTCTTTTTCGTCGTTCGCAAGTTTCGCCAGACTTTTCCTTGCGGACCGGATCAATCCATCGGAACTTATGAACTCACTATAGACGATGTCTGCGCCGAATTCCTTGCAAATAAGACGAAAACCGAGGTCAGTCACGTCTTCCATGGGCGCGAGAGCGATCGGTTTTTCTAATTCATGGCTGCCGAACCTAATTTTCATGAATTAATTTCACCCGAAGATCCAACTTTGTCAAGGTCAAAAGAAATCTTGACAAATGCTCCAATCAGTCACTCTATCCCTATACATGACTCTGCATCATGGTACGATCTTGTTGAGCGGATATTCGATGATTCCCTCGGCTCCGTTTCTTTTCAATTCCGGAACGAGGAGCCGAACAATTCGCTCTTCAATTATTGTTTCTATCGCAACCCAATCGTCGTCGGCAAGCGGAGAGACCGTCGGTCTCCGCAGCGCGGGGATGATTCCGATTACCTTTTGAAGGTCTAATTTTCTGATATTCATTTTCAACCCGACCTTCCCTTCCGCGGCGATCGCTGCCTTCAGAAGAAGCGCGATCGTGTCGATCTTTTCTTTTTTCCACGGGTCGCGATAGGCTTCTTTGTTCGCAATCAACCGCGTGGATGATTCGAGAACCGTGTCGATAATCCTTAAATGGTTCGCTCTCAACGAGCTTCCCGTCTCCGTCACTTCAACTATCGCATCGGCAAGTTCAGGCACTTTGGCTTCGGTTGCTCCCCACGAAAACTCTACCGAGGCTTCTACATTATGCTTCTTAAGATATTGCTTTGCTATGTTTACAACTTCCGTCGAAATCCTTTTTCCCCGAAGGTCCAGCGGGGATTTGAAAGAAGAATCTTCTTGAACCGCGAGGACCCATTTCACCGGACGCATACTTTGCTTTGCATACACGAGTTCGGCGACTTCGACGACGTCGCTGCCGGTTTCTAAAATCCAGTCTTTCCCGGTTATACCCGCATCGAAGGTACCGAGTTCGACGTATCGAGCCATCTCCTGCGCGCGCACCAGCATAGGCTTAATCTCCTCGTCTTCGATGTTCGGTACATAGCTTCTGGATGATACCGAAATGCCGTAGCCTGCTTTTTGAAAAAGGGTGAACGTCGATTCCTGAAGGCTCCCTTTCGGTAAACCGAGTTTCAGAATTTTTTTGTCGTCTGGCATTTTTCCTCTTCAAAGTTTCTTGATGATCGATTACTTACGATAACTAGTAGCTATGGGTGGACTATTTTCTTATTACGAATTCTACGCTGTCAGGATGAACGGATATTACCTGGAATGCTGAAGGAGCTTTGATGTCCGGATCTATGTGCGGAAATCGAGAATGTATGAGACTATTGTAGTCCAAAGTCGCTGTCAAGGAATCTGCGGTTATGGCGGACATCGCGTTGATTCCTCCCCGGATAGTGATGTCGACAGTTGGCGGAAGAAGCAATATCCCGACAGAGTCTGCGTTGTTCAAAATTTTTATCGGAATATTCTTATATGTGTTCTCTGCAATTTGTTCGACATCGATCTTCACTTCCGCCTGTGCGGCATCGAATTTTATCAGGCCGCCAAGCGAATCATCCAAAGCAATTTTCGTATCGATTGGATTGATAGCGTTCCTGAATCTCTTCGGCTCGGTGAACCATGAGTTGATTCCTTCGAGCAATTTCTTAGCACCGGAGATTGTGACGGAATCTGGATCCACCTCAGGCTTTCCTCCGATCATGAATCCATCATGCGGGATGACATACGCTCTGGACAACAATGGAATTTTTTTGGCGATCACCGTATCGAGAATTATCACAATGGAGTCGGGAGTGAAGCTCAAGACCTCTGCCGACGAGCCTATGTCTAGTGAGTAGGCAAGCTCCTTACCCGTCAAAAGTATCCTTTTCCTTTCTAAACTTGAGGCGTCGAAGTCTATGTTCGAGGCAGTTGAAAGATAGGACGAAGCAAGCTGCCATCCGGTGCCGCGGACTCTGACCAGGATACTGTGGGGCACGGGGCTTGCCGGGGATATGTTCTGAGGAAGTCCGCTGAGCCTGAATGGAACTCGGATCGCTACCGAATATTGGCTGTTCATTGAAACCGACAACCAAACTAGGACTGAAAGTACTACGGAAGCAATTATGACGTGCGTTTTCTTTTCCATTAGAATGAAACTAGAATTTACGGATCAAACTACCGACAGAGTCAAAATTTCGAAATTCCCGTGCCGGCCAATATCTTGCCCGAACATTGCCATGGGGATTCCCGACGGAAATGTTTGGCAAAGACAGTTATCAGGAATTTGGATGTCAATTTCGACTGCAGGCAGCTTCACTTTGGAATTTTTCCACAGGAAAATTTAAACTTGTTGGCACAGAATTCCAAAGAAAAGAGACCTTTTTCAAGAAATTGATTGCTATTTGTCCGTTCCTTTGGTAATTTTTTTACGAATGAAACTTGCGGTACTTGTGTCTGGCAGAGGCACAAACCTTCTTAATATCATTAAAAAGCACGAAGATGGATTTCTCAAGTCGGAAGTGGTGCTGGTAATTTCCGATCATCAATGTGAAGCTATTGAAAGGTCGAAGCATGCCGATATTCACGCCGAGGTGATTGACCCAAAGAGTTTCATTGCTGAAGTTGAATTTGGGAATGCATTGATAAACATTTTGCGTGAATGTAAAATCGATTTTGTTGTGCTCGCAGGTTTCTTAAAAAAAATTCCGGATGTTGTCATCGAAGGTTTTAAGAATAAAATTCTCAATATCCATCCTGCACTTCTTCCGTCGTTTGGCGGAAAAGGGATGTACGGCATGAGAGTTCACCAGGCGGTCATCGATTATGGTTGCAGGGTAAGCGGCGTCACGGTTCACATAGTGGACAGCGATTACGATCATGGTCCCGTCGTTCTGCAGAAGTGTGTGCCGATTGAGTTCACGGATACGGCCGAGAGTCTTGCCGCAAAGATTCATCAGATAGAATATCAGATTCTGCCGGAGGCAATAAAACTCTTCGAGGATGACAGAATAAAAATAGAAGGGAGAAGAGTTTTTCTTTTGTGAAAATAAGACGAGCATTGATCAGCGTTACGGATAAAACGGGGCTTATCGATTTTGCTTCAACTTTGACCAAGAGCGGGGCTGAAATTTTCAGTACGGGCGGAACATTGAGGGTTCTGCAAGAAGCCGGAGTCCCGGCTAAGAGCATAACCGAAATCACCAAGTTTCCCGAGATTCTCGATGGCAGGGTCAAGACGCTTCACCCGGCAATATTCGCCGGAATATTGGCGAGAAAAAATGTGCCCGAACACATCGATGAGATCAAGAAACTAAGCCTCTCATTATTTGATTTGGTCGTCGTCAATCTCTACCGCTTCGAAGAGACTGTCGCGTCGGGTGCCAATCTTGAAACAGTCGTCGAGAATATCGACATCGGCGGACCATCTTTGATACGTGCGGCGGCGAAAAATTATGAAAGCGTTGCGGTCGTCGTGGATCCGTCTCAATACGGTGAGGTGGCTTCCGCGATCGACAGCAAGGGAGAAGTCGGTTTCGAATTGATGAGGGAACTCGCGGCCAAGGCGTTTGAGAAAGTGGCCGGGTACGATGTCGCAATCGCTGATTTTTTCGGAGGAAAATTTCTTGGTGATTCTCCGCCCGGGAAATCTATTTTCGTCGCCGAGGCTAAGACCATGGAAATGCGTTACGGGGAAAACCCGCATCAGACAGCAGGCTTCTACGGAAATCTCGAGGAATATTTTCAAAAACTCCACGGGAAAGAATTATCATACAATAACCTGGTCGACGTCGACGCCGCACAGAGACTCATTCAAGAGTTTGATCAACCTGCGGCGGTGATTATCAAGCATACCAATCCGTGCGGCGTGGCAATGGGAAACGATATTCATGAAGCATACACCAAGGCGCTGCAGACTGACCCGAAGAGCGCATTCGGCGGCATCGTTGCGGTGAACGGCAGAGTTGGCGTGGAATTAGCGGAGTTGTTGAACCAAATTTTCCTTGAAGTTTTGATCGCGCCGGAATTTTCCAGTGATGCACTCGATTTATTGAAAAAGAAAAAAGACAGACGGCTCATTCAAAACCGAAAGAGATTGCCGAATGATATCCAGATCCGTTCGTCCTGCGGCGGTTTTCTCGGACAAACTGCGGACGATGTTGTTTTGAATGAAAACGATTTGAAAGTGGTGACCAGCCGCGCACCGACGGAACATGAACTGACCGATCTGAAATTCGCTTATAAAGTCTGCAAGCATGTGAAGTCAAATGCGATAGTATTTGTTAAAGACGGGATGACGCTCGGCACCGGGGCCGGGCAAATGTCCCGTGTCGATTCCGTGAAAATCGCACGCATGAAAGCCGACGAGGCCGGATTGGACTTGAAGGGAAGCTGCGTCGCTTCAGACGCATACTTCCCGTTTTCAGACAATGTCGAAGAGGTTTCAAAAGCAGGTGCGACGGCGATAATCCAACCCGGCGGGTCTGTTAGGGATTCGGAATCAATCGAAGCAGCGAACCGACTGAATATTTCTATGGTTTTCACAGGCATTAGACATTTCAAACACTAAAAAGAAGAAGAGTAAATGATGGGATTCTTCGGACTTTTGTCAAATGATTTAGCAATAGATCTTGGAACCGCGAACACGTTGATCTCATTGCGCGGGAAGGGTATAGTCCTTCGTGAACCCTCAATTGTAGCGTTCGACAAGAACACGAAGCGCATTGTCGCGATCGGACATGAAGCGCGAGAGATGCTCGGTAGGACTCACAGGGATATCCAGGTCATCCGTCCGATGCGGGACGGAGTGATCGCAGATTTTGAAATCGCAGAAGGGATGCTTCGTGCGTTCATAAAAAAAGTCCACGCCGGGATGCTACCGAGTCGGAGAATCGTAATAAGCGTGCCGAGTGGAATTACGGAAGTCGAGAAGCGCGCGGTGCGTGACGCATCTGAACATGCCGGCGCAAAGGAAGTGCACTTGATCGCGGAGCCGATGGCGGCGGCTATCGGGATAGGTCTTGATGTCGATGCGCCCGTCGGCAACATGGTTATAGACATAGGCGGTGGTACGACCGAGATTGCCGTCATCGCTCTTTCAGGTATAGTGAACGAGGAGTCGATCCGGATTGCGGGCGATGAGATGAATAATTCTATCATACAATTTTTCAAAAAGAACCATAATATCCTGATCGGCGAAAGAACTGCCGAGGCGATAAAATGCGAAGTCGGTTCAGCGATGCCGCTCAAAGAAGAAATAACCATCCAGGTCAAAGGGAGAGACTTAGTGGCCGGTATCCCGAAAACAACCGAGGTAAGTTCAGCCGAGATACGAGAAGCACTGAATGAACCTGTGGGCGCGATAGTAGATGCAATCAAGATCTCTCTCGAACGAACTCCCCCCGAGCTTTCGGCAGATATTCTTGACCGCGGAATAATGCTGTCCGGCGGCGGAGCTTTGTTGAAGGGTCTGGACGAGCGGATAAGAATGGAAACCAATCTTCCCGTCCATGTCGCCGAAGATCCTCTGACCGCGGTCGTCCGTGGCGTCGGAAAAGTGCTCGACAAAATTGCAGAGTACAGCAAGGTGCTGATTAAGAGCAGGCGATATTAGAGGTGAAAAACAAGAAGTGAATAACAATATGTCGCCCCGGATTTTTGGCTTGTCGATTTTGGTTTTTCACTGTTCACTCTTAGATTATATTTACGAGAATGTTTAAATGGCTTTCTGAGTTCTATAGAGTAGCAAAGAATTATATAGTTTTCGCCCTACTCCTTTCCTTTTCTTTTTTTTTAATCTCAACCAACAATAACATTCATACACGCGGCTTGCAGACGATAGGGCTGCTTACCACTTCTTATTTGGAGGACATCGTCAAGTCCGTGGTTAATTATTTCTCTCTGTCCTCGAGGAATGAAGAGCTCGAAAGAGAGAACGCTCAGTTGGTCGATCTGACGGCAAAGATCAGGCGCGCGTTGCTTGAAAATGGACAACTGAGGTCAATGCTGAAGCTTCGAAGTGAGATCACCGCTCCCTTGATTCCTGCGAATGTCATCGGGCGCTCTACTGAAGAAGGAAAATATTTTCTAACCCTCGATGCGGGAGAGAAAGACAATGTCTATATCGGCGATCCGGTGGTGAGCGGCGAAGGTTTGGTGGGTACTGTCATTGCTACCAGCGGAAATTTCTGTATGGTGCGGACGCTTTTGGACAACGACAGCAGAATCGCGGCAAAGTTGTTTAATGCTTCGGCAGACGGGATCATCGTATCCGGTGAATTTGGGGAGCTGAGCATGAAAAATGTTTCGAGAAGATATGCGATCAGTAGAGGGGACATAGTGGAGACTTCTTCTCTAAGCAGTCTCGTTCCTCCGGGGATCGTTATCGGGTCAGTTTCCAGCGCTGCTGATGAGACCGGAAATATTTTCAAGAAAATTAAAATCCAGCCCGCTGTGGATTTCTCTTCACTTTCTGTCGCGTTCATCATGCATTACAGCCGTTCCAGTGAAGCGAGCGGTCTTGAGGAAAAGGAACTGAAGAAAAAAAGATGACGAAAAAGTTATTAGGATATTTTGCTCTTGGCATGGCCGCGATAGTCCTGCAGAAATTTCTGGATAACTTTGCCGCGATAGATATGGTGTCTCCGCAGCTCGTGATCCTTTTTGTGGTTTTTGTTGCACTTCGGGAAGGACAACTCTTCGGAATTTGTAACGGATTCATTGCCGGATTTTTTCATGACTTGCTTGTCACCCATTTTCTAGGGGTTACCTCCTTCATCGCTGTCATCGCAAGTTTCGTTGCCGGATTTTTCTATAAAGAGAGCGATGTCGAATTAGCGGCAAAAACCTTTAATTTTATTTGGATTTCTGCGATCTCATTATTCGTTTCGCAATTTTTCGCATTGCCCATAGTTTCAGCAGGCGAATTGAATTATTTCTATATTTTCTTGAAATTCACGCTAGGAACAACAGCTTACACTTCGGTTTTTGCGATGATAATTGTTTTCATCAACGGCAGGAAATATGTTTGATACCGACTTTGGTTCTCGAATAAGATCGCTCATGATAAAGTGTGCGGTGGTTGCCGCACTGTTTGCCATCGTCGTAAAATTGGGCGACCTGCAGCTCATGAACGAAGTGGTCTATGGAAAAAAATCCGAAGAGATCACGACAAGGATTCTTGTTCAGCAGCCGTTGCGAGGGGAAATATTTGACCGCAATGGAAGTGTGTTAGTCGAGAATGATCCCGCATACGAGGTTTCGGTTATTCCTTATGAATTCAAGAACACTCAGATACCTTCACTCGCTGCTCTGCTGCAAATGGACAGCATCGATATTTCTCGACGTATCCAGATAGGCGAAAACATATCACCTTACTTTCCGGTAAGGTTGAAGCGTGACATTCCGTTTGCCACCTTGTCGTCGATCGAGGAACATCTGAAAGATTTTGTCGGCGTTTATTTTGACATTGAACCGAAGAGAGTCTACATCGGTAAAGCGCGAGCTGCGCATGTACTGGGATTTACAAAAGAAATCTCCGAGCCGCAGCTTGCCACCCTGGGGGATTACTATAAACCAGGCGACATCGTGGGATACACCGGACTCGAAGCGAGTTATGAAACGATTCTCCGAGGTCAGAAAGGTTTAAGATATCTGGCGGTCAACGCACGCGGGCAGACCATGGGGAGTTATGACAACGGGAAGATAGATGTCCAGGCTCAGGATGGATCCGACTTGCATCTTTCTCTCGATGAAGGACTCCAGGTTCTTGCCGAGTCATTGATGGTCGGAAAAAAGGGAGCTGTCGTCGCTCTCGATCCTAACAATGGTGAAGTGCTGGCAATGGTGAGCGCGCCTGACTTTGACCCCTCCGTTTTTTCAGGTTACACGTCTAAACAGCAGTGGGAAGAGTTGAACAACGGCGACAACCATGCGCTTTTTAACCGGGCAACGATGTCAGTTCTCCCTCCAGGCTCAACGTTCAAGATGGTCCTGGCAAGCGCCGCGCTTCAGGAGGGAACCATAAAAGATAGTTGGACTGTGCATTGCCCCGGCTCGTTTTATTTTGGGACAAGATTATTTAGAGACGATGCGGTCCATGGTACGGTCAACGTGTATGAAGCCATCGAAAAATCATGTGACGTCTATTTTTACAACTTAATGCTGAAGGTCGGCTTCGATGCCTGGACGAAGTACGGAGAGATGTTTGGATTCGGAACAAAGACGGGAATAGATCTGCGCGAAGAAAGCGCTGGTATCCTGCCTTCGAGAGATTATTACGATCAAATATTTGGAAAAAATAGGTGGACATCCGGATATCTGATCAGCCTCGCGATCGGTCAAGGTGAAGTGAGCGTGACTCCGCTGCAATTGGCTGCCTATACCATGACGCTTGCAAATTTCGGCGACTATTTCCAGCCGCATATCGTCCGGTATATTTGCGACCAAAGGACAGGCAAAACATTCTACACTCAGTACAGCGAAAGAAATATTCCGATCAGTAAAGAGGTTTTTGACGAGCTTCGGCAAGGCATGGAATTAGTAGTGAACGGCCCCGCCGGGACGGGAAGTGTCGCGCAGATCCCCGGAGTCATCGTAGCTGGAAAAACAGGAACCGCGCAGAACCCGCACGGCAAACCACACTCGTGGTTCATTGCATTTGCTCCTTTTGATAATCCCAAAATTGCACTTTGTGTCCTGGTGGAGAATGCAGGCTGGGGCGGGTCTGTCGCAGCCCCGATAGCAAAACAACTTCTACAATATTACCTGAATGAGACCGGTGCTCTGCCGCAACCGCAGCAAAACCGAGTGGTAGCAGCCGCCGTGTTACACTGATGTTCAAATTTTTAAAAGACTCGTTCGATTACAAAACATTCTTATTGGCTGTTTTGTTGGGCACCATAGGAGTCTTGTCTGTAAACAGTGCCACTTTCAACTCAGCGTCGCATAGTTTCTTCATCCGCGACATTATCTGGCAGGCCAGCGGCCTCATAGTGGCACTTGCGGTCTTGTTCTCGTCCAACAGATTTTTACAAAATGGTGCATACTTTTTTTATGTCCTGACGATGCTGCTGCTTGTGTTCGTGCTGGTTGCGGGCAAAAAAGTCTCCAGCCATTCAAGCTGGGTCGGCCTTTTTGGCGGAGGAGGTCAGCCGTCGGAGCTTGCGAAGGTCGCGACCATACTTACGCTGTCTAAATTCCTGTCCGAAAAAGGAAGCGAGCGGAATCAGTGGCAAGTCATCGGAATTTCTATAGGCATTGTCGGATTGCCGATGATCCTCACGATGCTCCAGCCTGACCTGGGAACCACGATAGTCTACCTCGCAATATTCTTCTCTATTCTTTACTGGTGGGGATTGCAGCCAATCATTATCGTTGGTTTGATTGCCCCGCTTGCGATCATATTCGCTGAATTTTCGGGTACAACCGTTCTCGTCATTACGGTCATCTCCCTGGGCTTGTTGTTTTTCTTTTTGAGCGGAAGAAGATTATTTTCAGTAACTTTGAGTTTTGTGGCTGTGGCGTTCGGCTTGTTTATGGAATATTTTTATAAGAAACTTCTCCAGCCTCACCAGCAGAAGCGAATCCAGATTTTCTTGCATCCTAATCTCGATCCTCAAGGTGCCGGTTATAATGCACTGCAAGCAAGGGTCGCGATTGGAAGTGGCGGCCTCTTCGGGAAGGGCTACCTCCATGGAGCACAGACTCAACTTCGTTACGTACCGGCCCGCTGGACAGACTTTATCTTTACGGTCATAGGAGAGGAATTCGGATTTTTCGGATCTGCGGTAACTTTGTTGGCGTTCGGCGCTTTGTTCTTCCGCGGACTGAGAATCGCGGAATTAGTCAAAACAAGATTCGCCAGTCTTGCCTCGGTCGGGATAACTTCTGTGTTGTTATTCCATGCTTTCGTGAATATCGGGATGAATATTAATCTTGCACCGATCGTAGGAATACCGCTTCCATTCATAAGTTACGGAGGCTCTTCCATTTTATCCGATTGGATGATGGTCGGAATCCTCCTGAACTTTTATGCGCATAGGAAGGAGCACTAATTCGTTGGAAGTGGGACTTGTGCGGCGACAGAGAAACATTTTCTGCATGATGAGGAGCCCCGGATTACAAACGTCAGGCCCAAGCAAATCTCAATCTCATTTCTGAGAGATCGAAATGAGCTTTAAGAAACTCGATGCTTCGATTGAGAAACACAAGAGCAATCTTTGCATCGGATTGGATCCGCTGCCGGAAAAAATTCCGGAGTTTCTGTCGGAATATGAGGATCCCGTCCTTGAATTTAATTCCCGCATCATCGAAGCGACACAGGATGTCGTTTGTGCCTATAAACTGAACACCGCGTTCTACGAAGTCTTGGGCGAGAAGGCATGGTCCACTTACGGCGAGACGATAGCGCGGATTCCCGACGACGTGTATGTAATTGCCGACTGCAAACGAAGCGACATAGGCAACAGCGCGAAACATTACGCACAGACATTTTTCGATTTCTTTGAAGTCGATGCGTTGACGGTGAATCCTTATATGGGATATGACTCGGTAGACGCCTTCCTGAATTATCGTGACAAAGATGCGTTCGTGCTGGTTCTTACTTCGAACCGAGGAGCAGAGGACTTTCAACTTATGGAGTTTGGCGGGAAAAAATTTTATGAAGTCGTCCTTGAGAAAATCTCCCAGTGGAATAAGGAGGGGAACATCGGCGCAGTCGTAGGCGCAACGAAGGTGGAGCAGCTCTCGCATATCAGAAAATGTTATCCGCAGATCCCGCTTTTGATTCCGGGTATCGGAGCGCAGGGTGGTTCGATAGAAAGTGTCGCCGAAGTCGCAGGCACGGATGGAGCACCCGTCATTGTGAATGTCGGCCGCGACATAATTTTTTCCGGTTATGATGAAAAGTTCGCAGACAAAGTCAGAGAGAAAGCTTTTTTCTATAACGCGTTGTTGAAAAAATGATGCAGCTGACCTTGCGAGGCTCTCCACTTCGCGAGGTTCTGCTGCTATGCAGCCTTTTGGTTCTAAGGGAGGTGCGATATGGCATTCTCAGAGCGAGATCATCTGGAAAATATTTCAGAATTCCAGCTTAAGGAGCTGTTCAGAAACCACAAGTTTGATTCCGATCTGCGAACAGTCTCGGGCAGGAAAGTCGAAATTTCTCAAATCGGCGAGCCGAATTCGGACGCAGGACCGGATTTCAATCACTCGATCGTCAAAGTCGACGGGATCACGATGCGCGGGGATATCGAGCTCCACAGGAAAAATTCCGACTGGTACGGCCACGCGCATAATTCCGACAGGAACTATAACGGGGTTATACTGCACCTCGTCGTGAGATCCGACGACGACCGGTTATGTCTTACCGAATCCGGAAGAAGGGTTGAGACCATCGAGCTGTCGAAATTTTTGTCGAGCGATTCGATGGACTTTCTAGCAGCGACAAATTCGGGTGAAAAAATCTTCTCTCTTAGGTGCGCTAATGAAACCTACAAGATGGCATTCAAGGATAAGATGGATTATCTGGAATCTCTCGGAGAGAAACGGTTCATGCACAAGGTGAACAAACTTGAAGAGCGCCTTAAAGATATTGTCGATGAAAATAGGCCTGTTGTCTTCGAAGCGAAGCAAAAATATTTCCGAGATTTTTCCGAGCTGCTTATCGAGCATAAGACTTACGAGAAATCGGAGCTGCAGGACGACGGCTACTGGGACCAGCTTCTGTACGAAAGTGTGTGTGAAGGTCTTGGATACAGCAAGAACACTGCGGCGTTTAGAAAGCTTTGCCGGAATGTTTCGCTGTCGTTTCTCCTGGAAAATTCCGGCCGCAGCAAGAAGACTGTCGAGGCGATACTCTTCGGAGCGGCGAATCTTCTTCCGATGGACAAGAGTGGATTCGATGACGAGTCTATAGGCTACTGTGAAGAGCTGGACAAAACTTGGCAGGGAATCAAGCGGAAATATAAGCGAGAATATGTTGATAAATCAGAGTGGCTGTTCTTCAAGCTCCGACCACAGAACTTTCCGACCCTTCGTATCGCTGGCGCAAGCTGTTTCCTCACTAATGAGAAACGTAAATTTTCAGCGAAGGATCTGGATCAAATCGCCGCGGGAAGGGACGGAAATGAAATCCTGTCGCATTGGAGGGAAGTGTTGATTGTTCCCGCAGAAGGTTTCTGGTCGCGCCACTATGTCTTCGGAACTCCCTCCACCACAAGCGTGAGGATGCTGATCGGTGCTTCCCGTGCACAGGAAATTATCGTAAATGTTATTTTGCCATTGACTTATCTTCGGGGAAAACTATTTGAAGCCGCGCAGATGCAGGAGAAGTCGCTGGAAATTTACCGAAACCATGCGCCGATGGCCGATAATAACATTACGCTTCTTGTTAAAGAACATCTCTTCGGCGGAGACAATGTGTTTGATTCGGTTCTCGCACAACAGGGAGCGATTCATCTCTACCGTTCTTTCTGTTCGGAGAGAAGGTGCGAGAGGTGCAGGATCGGAAAAACTATTTTAAAAAAAACCGCTACTTGATTTTTTCTATTTAAAGGGGACCTTTAGAAAAATGCTCGTGCCGAAAATTTGGTCATACCCTCGGGCATTCGTCTTTCCGTAATTCCATCCGTTGTCGTGTGCTGTTTTACTTCTTATTATAATACCATTCACAATAATCCGCATACTTTTTTTCATCTGTCATCCCAATAACGCTAATTTGGTTCTGACCTTGCCTTAGTCTGATGTTTTCCCAGGCGATTTTATGAATATCGGAATCCATAGGCTTCTTGGAAATAAACTCGCCATTCACATAGAGTTCAACCTCATTCAGGTTGGTATAAACTGCTACCTGAACATTCGGATCTTTTCTGTCGGCGTCGCGCTTGCTAACAATGTGCAATGTTGGTTCATCGGACCAATTGGCTTTATAGAAGTAAAAGGCGTCTTTCTTTGTTTGCCGGTCGTGCGTAACCAAACCTTTGTAATTCATGTAAGGTTTATCACCACGGGTGGCATAGGTCCAACTGAAATCAAACATATTCCAAACAAACTTACACCAGATATCTCTCCGGTTTTTTATATTACGCCAAACTTCTTCATGGTACAGGTTCTGATATTGCTCTGGGAAACATCTACCTTGAGGATCAGGGCGGCTAGGGTTTTCCTCCTGTTGCGAAATGCATGCTTCAGCTCCATATTCGCTAAGGCCTCCTTTTAACTCGGGATGTTCCTTATGCAGCTTGTCGTACCAAGTGCGATAGTCGGTGAAATTGCCATAGTACCAACCAAAATACCAATTCCATGCCACTACGTCGGTTACAGAATGCCGTTCTGTCGGTTGAACAAAGTCTGCCTGGGTGGTTAACCGGAACTGATCAAGACTTTTCGCAGTCTCATTGAGAGTTCTTACATAACTTGCAGGGATATCGATTTCGTTATATAATCCCCAAAACAGGATGGAAGGATGATTGTAGTTTTGTTTTATTAATTCTGCCAACTGTTCTTTGCAGTTCTGTAAATAGCCGGGGATATTTCCACGGTAGGCAGGCGTATTGGGGATTTCAGCCCAAGCAACCAGACCATTCTCGTCGCATAGACGATACATGATATCTGCCTGCTGATAATGCGCAAATCGTATCCCGTTGGCTCCTATTTCTTTTATAAGTTCAAAATCTTTTTCATTTTCCTCGTCACTTAACGCCGGTCCTTTTCCTTCCCACTCCTGGTGACGACAAACTCCGTACAAATCATAAGGTTTCCCATTCAAAATAAGGCCGCTATCCCTATCGACACGATAATATCTTACACCCAAAGGTTGTTCCAGTTCATCGATAGGATTTCCATCTATATCCGAAATGGTCACTTTTACTTTGTACAGATAAGGGTCACTCTTTGCATCCCAAAGTCGTGGATTACTGATGTGCAAATTCTGATTTTCTTTTATTTCAGAATTATTCTCGATAGAGATTTCTTTCTTAGCCGCTGTAACTGCTTTCCCCGTACTATCAGTAATTTCAGCAGAAAGAAAAGCTTCAACGGGAACACTATCTTGTTTTTGATATGACCAGCCGAACATTACGGAAGCTCCTCCGCCTAACTGATTGTATTCTATTTTCACCCGGATTTCTCTCCCCGCTTCCAAAGTTGTATCAAATGTTTTTTCCAACGCAGCGTGAGCGCCCCAATTATCGATCACCATTTTCCTGTCTAAATACAATCTTGATCCATCATCACTTTTCAGTATGAAGCGGTAAGCTCCTGAATTTTTGGGAATAAAACGACCTGTCCACGCAATCGAAAACCTATCAGCCGGCATATCGTCGAAGGGAGCACCGTTCCCATAATTGAAAAGTATTTCTTCATCCACCCTGGAATGAAGAGGTTTCCCTTCAAACTCAGGATTGGAATAGTACTCACCGTAAAGGCCTATCCCCTTTTTCCCTATAGGCGGCACTAACTCCGTCGATTTGGTTTGCACAATTGGTAATGAGCGGTAATTGACGAGTGTTTGAATATTTATACTTGCGGATTCGTTTGATATGGTATCAGATGAAATATAAGTACCGCTCGAAGCATGGTCGAGCGGGGAAATACAGAGATCAGGGGTACTAAAAATTGTTACAGGCCTGTATATGCCCCCAAAGATAGGATATAAATACGTGCCGGATGGGGCAACATCTAATTGTGTTGCGTTGTTCACTTTGACAGATAGATAATTCTTCTCACCATTTTTGATATAAGGTGTTATTTCGTAAATAAATGCCGAATAGCCGCCTTTATGCGTGCCCAGATAAATGCCGTTGAAAAACACATCACAAACCAATGACACGCCTTCGAACCGAATAAAATATCTGCTCGATTTGTTATCGCGGTTTAACATAAAGTTAGTCCTGTACCAGCCAATTCCTTGATAATAATTGGGCCCGTCGGTTAAAACATCCTGTGAATTCCAAGTGTGGGGGACAGTGATATCTTGCCAGCCGGTTTCATCGATTGTTCCTCCGCTTTCCGCTGAATGAATTTCTCCTTTATGAAATTTCCATTTATCTAGTTTAAAATTATATCTGTATTGCAAAAAGTTCTGGGAATTTGCGTCTCTGTATGACAGAAGAACAAATAAGATTGCTCCCAATACGAGAAATATTTTTTGTGTCCTCATTTCTTAACTAGTAACTCATGGTTGGTTTTATTACTGACTTAACTAGGCTTCCTAAAGTACTGATCATATCATAAAGCAACAGAACAGTTTGCAGTTGGCGGAAGACAACTGTCACGTCATTTCTATCTGGAGCAGAACAGTTTTTTAGTGCATGCTATTTATTATTTATTTCCTGAAGAATTTTCTGTGCTTCCACTTTTAGAGAGTCATCACCTTCGTCCCGCTTCGGAATGGGGGGAATCGCATTCAACTCGTCACGCGCCTTTTGATATTCATCGTCGGTGACATAGGCTTTAGCAAGATCGAGGCGGAACATTACGAAGTTCGGGTCGAGCGACACTGCCTTCTGATAGAATCTGATCGCGTCATCTAAATTTCCCCACGACAAACCAAGAGGCCATCGAAAGACCGATGGTTTCTCTGCCAATTTCGCGTGAGTTCTCCCGAGGATGTAATATGCGATTGAGTTGTTGGGATCTAAAGAGATCGCCCGCTCACAGTCGTCGCGAACTTGTTTGACTACCGGCGCAACGCTGAACACGCCCTTGAAAAGAGCAATCTTTCCGTTTGCGGCTGCACGATAAGTATATGCCATCGAATTCTTAGGATCGGCTGCGACCGCAGAGTCCGCGTAACTGAGTGCTGCTTGATAAACTTTAATCTGTTCGTTCTTCTGATCATCGGTTGAAGCAGGCATTCGGTCGCCTATGTGAACTTCAACCCGGCTTAATCGCCAAAGGACATCTGCGTTGTGAGGAAAATTTTTGTTTGCGTCTATGAGGACTTCATATGCACCCTTGTTGTCGAACCTGAAATACAAGTCGTCGCTCGATTTGAGCGTGTCGGTCAGTGGATCCTTTTGGGGTTGGAGAAATGTGAAAGCACATATGAATGAGGCAAGAGCTAATGCGGATTTCATCTGAACTCCGATTATGGTTTAGGTGTGAATCAGTCGCCGAGCTGGAGCCGCCTGATCTCGTCGCGGAGTTTTGCGGCCCTTTCGTAATCCTCTCGGCTTATAGCATCTGTCAATTCCTTCTGAAGCTGCTCCATTTTGGATTCTTTCGTGTGGGCGGGAGATTTGCTTTTCTTCGGTTTGTCCGGTTTTGATTCGGATTCCGTTTCTTGTTCGCCCTCTTCGGCTTCAGGAACGCCCGATGCTTCTTCCATGACGGCCTCCGCAACGTAAATCGGGACGCCGAATCTTATCGCGATCGCAATCGCGTCGCTCGGCCGCGCGTCTATCTCATGGCTCGATGAATTTCCCTCGACGTTCAGCCGCGCGAAGAAGGTTCCTTCACGTAACTCGCTAATTATCACATCTGAAAGATTTGTCCCGAGCGACTCGAGGACGTTTTTCACCAGGTCGTGAGTAAGAGGCCTCGGCGGTTTTATCCCCTCCAACTCGAGCGCGATCGCCTGGGCCTCGAATTGTCCGATGATTATTGGAAGTCTTCGCTCTCCTTCCGTCTCTTTCAATATCAGTGTATATGCTCCCGGACTTGACGGGCTCGGCGAAAGTCCGAGTATGTCTACCATTACTTTGTCCAAATTCCAATTCCTTCCTAAATTTGCAGAAAGGCTTACTCTTTTCCAAGAACCTTTTTCAATTGAATCGTCAACTCGGGGACTACTTCAAATGCATCGCCGACAATTCCGTAATCTGCAACCTGGAAGATCGGCGCCTCCTTATCTTTGTTGATAGCTACAATGTACTTTGAGGAAGACATTCCTGCAAGATGCTGTATTGCTCCGGAGATCGCTACTGCGACATACAGGGATGGCGAAACGGTTTTTCCTGTTTGTCCGACTTGATCGCCATGTGGTCTCCATCCCGCGTCTACGACGGCTCTCGATGCACCGACCGCAGCTCCCAACACATCGGCCACCTCCTCGATCATCCTGAAATTGTCCGGACCGCCGAGTCCCCTTCCGCCGGAAACAATGATGTCGGCTTCAGTAAGGTCGGGCCTTCCTCCTTTGGACACTGACACGCCCGTCACTCTCGAAGAAAAATCCGATTCCTGCAAATTTACGCCAACTTTTTCCACTTCTGCAGAAGATCCATCTGCGTTTCCCGGGTTGAAGACGTTTGGTCTTAAAGTGAAAACCTTTTTTGCGGATTTTAATTTCAGATCAATCAGTGCCTTGCCGGCATATACCGGTCTCGTTGCGATGACCTCTCCGCCATCGACTTTGAATGCGACGCAATCCGCTGCGAGACCGGCTTTCAATTTTGCGGCGACCCGTGCCCCGAGATCTTTACCCATTGCGCTTGCGGGAAGAAGCACCATGTCCGCCGATATAGACGAAACAATATCCGCGACAATTTTTGCGTATGAGGTAGTAGAGTAGAGATCCAGTCTCTCATCTTCTGCGACATAAACTTTCTTGATTCCGTACCCTCCCAGTTCGGCTGCGATCTTTTCTACATTTTTCCCAATTACCAGAGCGGATGCTTCCGCACCCAGTTGATCCGCGAGCCGCGCAGCGGCGTGAACCGCTTCGAATGCGACTTTCTTAAACTTGCTTTCACGTTGTTCTGCAAATGCAATGATTTTCATCTATTCCCCCATTCCTCAGATTTTTATATGACTTTTGCTTCCTCATGAAGAAGCCTTACAAGCTCAGGGACCGCCGTCTTGTCGGTGCCGATGATTTTTCCCTGTTGCTTTGCGGACGGCTTTCTCATTTCAACAATTTCAGTGAGCGATTCAAGGGCAGGAGCCGCAACTTCCTGGATCGGTTTTGTTTTTGCCGCCATAATTCCTTTCAGCGCGGGATAACGCGGCTCGTTCAACCCCTTTTGAGCCGTTATCACGCACGGCAAAGTCAACTCGACGGTTTCCTTCCCGCCTTCTATTTCTCTTTCACAGACAACTTTTTTGTCGCTTCCGTTTACATCGAGCTTTACCACGACGGACGCCGATGGAAGTCCTAACATTTCTGCGACCATGGTGCCTACCGCCGCATCGTCGTAGTCGATCGACTGTTTCCCAAAGAAAATTATCTCGGCCCCGGAATCTTTAAGAGCCGAAGCGATTGCCGACGCTACCGAATAAGAATCTCCAACGCTGTCGGTTTTGACGAGGATTCCTTTGTCCCCGCCCATTGCGAGAGCTTTGCGAATAACTTCTTTGCTGGAATCGCCGCCAACCGTAACGTAGGTTACTTCGGAAGGGGTTTTGTCTTTGATCTGAAGCGCAGCCTCGACCGCGAATTCATCGTACGGATTCAGAATGACGTTGATTTCGGACCGGTCAATAGTTTTGCCGTCCTGCCCGACTTTCACTTTCGTTTCAGTGTCCGGAACCTGGTTGACACAGACAAAAATTTTCACGACTACCTCGAAATTTTTTGATAAGCGACTCAAAATTTAATTTTCTATCCGATGAACTTCAAGAGATAATGGTGAATAGTTCATGGTGCCGGCATCTTTTCCTGATTATTGCTTGAAGTGCCGACTTTCGATATATTTTTTATGGAATGACTAAGATGGAACGCAGTTTCCGGATTTACAGAGAATTTGAAAAAAAGTTAAAGAAATCTACGCGAATCGACGCGCGGTATTCCGTCTTAGAATTTCGATACACGAAAGATTTTCTACACGTCTTTACCGATTCCCTGCGCAATGCGATTTCCGTTTCTCGAGCTTATGAGAGAATGTCGGTCCGGTCAAATCCTGTATTTAAGATAAAAGTATCTCTATTGCCCGACAGGTCGGTCGGGAATTTCGTGAAAGGCGTCTGCCATGTCGGCGTCGCGCCCGTAAGAAGATCAAGTACTTCTTCCAGTGAACAGGTCACTCAAGTTTTGTACGGAGAAAGTTTCGATGCTCTTCAGATTTTTCCGCGGACTCGGTCTTCGATAGGAGATTGGATAAGGGTAAGATTACATGCGGACGGATACATTGGGTGGGTGTCTTCGAATCAAGTCACTCTATTCCCGGAGGACGAGTTCAAAAAATACCGATCATTTATGAAAGCTTATGTGGTCGAGAGAATATCTTCTCTATTTGAAAAGCCGTCGATAAATTCACCCGCAGTTCGTGAGGCGGTATTCGGTAGCGAACTTATCATGGTGGGACAAGAGGGAATTTTTTTTGAGGTGAAGCTGCCGGATGGCCCTTCAGCTTATGTAAAAAAATCGGATGTGTCGGTTTCGCCACTGGCGAAAAGATTTTCGATGAGGAATTTGTTCGCGACGGCAAAGAACTTTGAAGGGATCTCTTATGTCTGGGGTGGAAGAAGTGCCAAAGGCTTCGATTGTTCAGGTTTTGTGCAGACAGTGTTTCGGTTAAACGGTATCGAGCTGCCCCGGGACACTGACCTCCAATTTTCAGCCGGAAAATTCGTAGGAAGGACTCTCAACAAGGTGAGACCAGGAGATTTATTGTTTTTTTCATCAAATGGCAATAAAATTAGTCATGTCGCGATATATTTTGGTCGAAATAAAGAGTTCATTCACTCATCGGGATTCATTAAGATCAGCAGCCTCGACCCACGAAGAGAAAATTTTAGCAGGAAGTTATTCTCGGGTTTTGTCGGTGCGTGCAGAGTAATTTCATGAAGTGAGCCGCCTGTGGCGGACAATGAAAAGGAGGTGCTTGAGTCTTCAGCCAAAATTATGAGCAAAGAATTGATCGGTATGATCACGAGAGATCATACGGTAAAGTATTACTTTTAAATCAAAACTACGAGCCGCTTACGGTTTGCAGCTGGAAAAAAGCGGTCATTCTGCTATACCTGGGGAAAGCTGAGTTGATCGAACGTTATGACGGAAGAATTCTCCGATCAGTTACGACATCCATGCCGATGCCGAGCATTCTCAGGCTTTCGGTTTACTATCGGGTGCCGCACAAACGGGTAATCTTATCGCGGAAAAATATATTGAGGCGTGACGGAAATCGGTGCCAGTATTGCGGCCGCGGAGACCTGCCGCTGACCATCGACCATGTTATTCCGCGGACACGCGGGGGCGATGAAAGCTGGGAGAACCTCGTTTGTGCCTGCATGAAGTGCAACAACAAGAAAGGCGACCGGACTCCAGAAGAAGCAGGATTGAAGCTCCTCTCGATGCCCCGCAGGCCGAACCACGTTACGTTCATCAGGCACTTCGTCGGAAGAATAGATGAGAAGTGGAAGCCGTACCTTTTTATGAAGTAGAAATATTTCGTAAATTAGGCACGCGAAAATATAAATCGCAAGTTATACCGAATTTTTCCATTGAACTTAGGTCGTTTAATTGTTCCGCTCCGACAACACGTTCTGTTGAATGATGTGGCATGACGCATAACAGGAGCGGCAAATTTTTTTTGTTTTCGTCGACCGCCGCAGGCGGATCACTTACTTACATTAATTTTGTTTCTGGATGACTGATTTAAAAAAGAAAATTATTCTGAGCGGGATGCGTCCCACAGGGAAGCTGCATCTTGGCCACTGGACCGGCGCACTTGAAAACTGGGTTGCACTTCAAAACGATGGCGGCTATTCTAATTACCATTTGATTGCCGACTATCACGTCTTGACGACTAACCTTGATTCGACACAAATCTATTCTTATTCGGTTGAAATGATTCTCGATTGGCTCGCTGCGGGAATTGATCCGGAACGCAGTCCCATTTTCAGACAGTCGCAGGTAAAGGAACACACTGAGCTGCACCTGATCTTTTCAATGTTGATCACGAAATCAAGGCTTGAGCGGAATCCGACTCTGAAGGAGCAGGTCCGTGATCTGGACCTTGGCCCGATAAGCTACGGCTATCTGGGTTATCCTGTGCTGCAGGCGGGAGACATACTTCTATATAAAGGAGAGGTAGTGCCTGTCGGTGAAGATCAGCTGCCGCACATTGAAATCACTCGCGAGATTGCGCGTGAGTTCAACCGGCAATACGCGCAGGTTTTTCCGGAGCCGGTAGGGAAGCTGACGAAGTTTGCCCGGCTCCCGGGGCTCGATGGGAAGAGGATGAGCAAATCGGTAGGGAATACCATATTGCTTTCCGATTCTTCTGATGAAGTGAAGAAGAAAATGAAGAAAGCGGTTACTGACCCGCAGAAGATCCGCAAAGGCGATCCCGGAAGGCCTGACATCTGCCTCGTTTTTATGTACCATCAAAAGTTCAATCCTGCCGAAGAGCAGGAAATTCGGCGCGGATGCGAGAGCGGGCAGCTTGGCTGCGTAGACTGCAAAATGAGGGCGGCGGAAAAAATCAATGAGTTTCTGAATCCGTTCAGAGAGCGGCGCAAACATTACGAAGCTAAGCCGGAAGAGGTGAAAAAAATTCTGAAGAATGGTGAGGACCGCGCACGATTGGCTGCTCAGAAAACGATGACGGAAGTACATCAAGCAATGAAGATGGGATGAACTGGAAAATAAAAGTGTCCGCGGCAGGCGGATACGTTTGGCGAAATATGCACAATGAAAAGTTGGCGGAAGTTTTCCAGGCGGTAAATATTCGATGAGCTACAGGGTAAAACTGAACGACTTTGAAGGGCCTCTCGATCTGCTCTTATTTTTTATCAAACGAGATCAGCTTGACATTTACGACATTCCGATCGCGCGAATCGCGAAAGAATTTCTGGAATACATTCATATCATGCAACTGCTTGATCTTGAGTTGGTCGGTGACTTCCTCGTCATGGCGGCAACCCTGATGCAGATAAAAGTGAAAATGCTCTTGCCGCATGAAGAAGGGATTGAAGGACTAATTGAGGAAGATCCGCGGAAAGAACTGGCGGACAGGATTGCTGAGTACGCGCGCTTCAAGGAGGCGGCGAGAAACTTCGGGCATCTCGAAGAAGAAGGGAACAAACTTCTCTATCGATCGTATTTCAGGCAGGACGAGCGGCAATATAGTTCACCGGATACGGAAGAATTGAAGAATGCTACTCTGGTTGATCTCATCACGGCGTTCAAGAAGGTCATGGACAAGCTGGACACGACTCCGTACCACAACATACAGCGGCTAAATGTGACCATGGAGGAACAGATCGAATTTCTTCTCGGTTCGATTGAAGACAAGAAGCCGGTCCATTTCCTCGAATTGGCAAGTCAAATTCACGAGCGGATCAAACTTGTCGTTACCTTTATTGCGCTGTTAGAGTTGATCAAAAGACATGTTCTCCGGGTTCAAACGGCCGGCGAATTCAATGATTTTATTATTTCAAAGCGCGAAGGACCATCCGGAAAATCTCCAGCCAAGGATTCTTCTGATGGCGAGGAGGATAATGCTGGAAGAATTGTCTAAGCGGGATCATAGCGGTGAAGAACCCGCCCCGGGGGTCGGCGACCCCTTGAAAGAACTGAGTGACGCAAATGTCGATCGTAATGACTCGGAACAAAATCTCGAAGGAAATGTTGGGAGTCAGCTCATATACATAGATGATCACGAGACACACAAGACTGTCAGCGACGATTTGATCTCAAGCGACAAGGGTAAGCCTGCCGCAAAATCTCTCGATGGATTGGAAGAAATCGTGAAATCGCCCGAAGCAAGTAATGACGAACTTCCTTCGAGGGAAGAGATCATCGACGAGCTGGCCCACATTATCGAAGCGATCATTTTTGCATCGGACGAACCGTTGAGTGTCGGAACCATAAAATCTGTTCTTGATGCATCGCATACTTTCGGGCGCGTCAATCCCGATATGATAGTTTCGCGGATTGATGCTTTGAACGATAAATACGGCGCCGATGGAAGCGGCTTTCGTATCATAGAAATTGCCGAGGGCTACCAGTTTGCAACGCGAAAAGAATTGGCTCAGTGGATTTCTTATTTGTTCAGGGAAAAGGCAAGGCGCAAACTCTCCAACTCTGCGCTGGAAACGCTTGCGATCATCGCGTACAAGCAACCGGTTACGAAACCGGAGATTGAGTCAATTCGCGGCGTCAATGTCGACTATGTTCTTCACAACCTTCTCGAGAAAGAAATCGTGACTGTTGTAGGCCGCGGAGAAACTGTCGGTCGACCGCTTCTTTACGGGACGACCCAGAGATTTCTGAAAATTTTTGGACTCAGAAACCTGGAAGACCTGCCGAAGCTCCGCGAGATAGAGGAGATAATAAAGGAGATCCGGAGCAAAGGGGCGGAAGAATCAATCCAGCTTGAGATAACTGCTCTCGGAGATGAAGTTGCTACTGAACCGATGAGCCCGACGGGTTCTGGAACAGATGCGTCGTCGGACGCTCCTTCGAAAGACAAAGACGCGGCAGACAGACGAGACACATCGTTGGATGATGCAAGCCCCAAAGCGTAAGTTTGACGGCAAGCCCATCGTAAGCAAGGGACCATCAATCAGACTGAACAAGTATCTCTCATCTTCAGGGGTCACTTCCCGCCGCAAAGCGGATGAAATGATTCTCGCGGGAAGAATAAAAGTGAATGGCAGAGTGATGAAGGAACTCGGCATGAAAATCAACCCGGACCATGATAGAGTAGAGGTCGACGGCAGAGGAATAAGGCATCAGACAAATCTGGTCTACATCTTGATGAATAAGCCGAAGGATTTAGTCACCACTCTCCACGATGAAAAAGGAAGACGGGGAGTCCTCGATGTAGTAAGGGTCAGGGAACGCGTTTATCCTGTTGGGCGCCTTGACCGGAACACGACCGGTGTTTTGCTTCTGACCAACGACGGCGAGCTTGCAAATCGGTTGATGCATCCGAGGCATCTCGTTTTGAAAGTCTACAAAGCGACTCTCGAGAGGCCGATCAGAGAACGCGAACTTGCGAAGTTGAAAAAGGGAATCATGCTGGATGGCACAGTGACGGTGCCCGACGAACTTTATATTCTCCCAGAGAGCGAGGGCAAGGAAGTCGGGATCGCGGTTCACGAAGGGAAGCATCATCTTGTCAGAAGAATGTTCGAATCGATAGACATACACGTTGTCCAGCTTGATCGATACTCATATGCTGGATTGACTCATCACGATCTGCGTCGCGGGGGTTGGCGTAATCTCACAAGGTCTGAAGTCTCCACTTTGAGGAAACTCGTTGACCTCGGCGAAAATTGAAATAAGGGAAACGAGGTCCGCCCATCTTCATCGAGGATTTGCATGAAGGACGTTTCGTGGTTTCTTGCGATTTGTGCCGACAATGGTCTAAAGCTCAGCGATGAGCAGGCGACATCATTCGAGACTTATCTGAAGCTGCTCCTGTTATGGAACAGCCGCATAAACATGATTTCGCGAAAAGACGAAGATAATTTTTACTCCCGCCATGTTTTGAATTGCATTTCATTTTTGTTCAATCGAGGTCTGAAGCGCGACGCAAAAATTCTCGACCTGGGTACCGGCGGCGGGCTGCCGGGGATTCCGCTGAAGATTCTTTGTCCGGATCTAAATATTATATTGCTCGATTCGATTGCAAAAAAAACCGCAGCTCTGTCTGATATTGTCAACAAAATGCAGTTGGAAAATGTGGAAGTCGTGAACGGGAGAGCCGAAGAACTCTCGAAACTGGATGAATTTCAAGGGAAATTTGATTATGTTGTAACCCGTGCGGCAGCAAAACTGAATGAAGTTACAAGGTGGTCGCGCGGATTTCTGAAGCCTTCTGAGTTGATTGGCAATAAAATGATTCCGGTTGGAATGTTGATTGTCCTTAAGGGAGGCACGATTGATGATGAGCTTAGAGCAGCACGAAATATCAATTTCGTGAATTCGATTGAAGTCGACGACATCACCTTCAAAGGAATGAATGAACTTGATAACAAAGAGAAGAAATTAATCTTGATCAAATATTCTGCTTTGGAGAAAAAAAATTGAACGAGCACGAAGAATATCTTCGTGAACAAAACGAGCTTACGAAAAGAAGGCTTGAAGAACTCGAGGAGTTAAAGAGGGTAAACATAAACCCGTACGTTTACGGCTTTGAAGTTGACAGTTATTCTTCGGACATATTGAAGTCATTCAGAGACGACGCGCCCCCTGCCGACGTTGCAATCGCCGGGCGGGTGATGTCTCTTAGAAGAATGGGCAAAGCTTCGTTCTGCCACATCCAGGATTCAAGGGGGAGAATCCAAATTTATCTGAAGCGCGATGATCTCGGCGAGTCTTATGATCGGTTCAAGTTGATGGATATCGGAGACATCATCGGCATAAAAGGTTTTGTCTTCCGTACCAAGATGGGAGAAGTTTCCATCCATGCGAAGTCACTTGAGCTTCTTACGAAATCTGTCCGCCCGCTCCCGGTTGTCAAGGAGAAGATCGACGAGCATGGAAACAAAGCCACTTACGACCCATTTTCCGATAAGGAGCTTAGATACAGGCAGAGGTACGTTGATCTTGTTGTAAATCCAGAAGTGCGGGAAGCTTTCGTGAAACGCGCAAAGGTCATAAGTTCCGTTCGCAGATTTCTCGACGAGAAAGGATACCTGGAGGTTGAAACTCCAATTCTGCAGCCCATGTACGGTGGAGCGGCGGCGCGTCCGTTCATGACTCATCACAATGCACTCGACATGGATCTGTTTCTCCGGATTTCAGATGAACTCTATTTGAAGCGCCTTATCGTGGGAGGATTTGAAGGCGTTTATGAGATAGGAAAGGACTTCAGAAATGAGGGGATGGACAAATCGCATAACCCCGAGTTCACAATGCTGGAATTGTATGTATCATACAAAGATTATAACTGGATGATGGAGTTGGTGGAGCAGCTTGTCGATTCTGTTTGCATTAGTGTTGCCGGCAACTCTAAAGTAAAAGTCGGTGATAGGGAGATAGATTTTACTCCGCCGTGGAAAAGAGTTGCGATGCTCGATTCGATCCGAGAGTCCACGGGGGAAAACATGGCCGATAAATCCGAGATTGAGCTGACAAATATTGCGAAGAAGCTTCACGTTGAAGTGGAAAAATCGATGGGGATCGGAAAAATCATAGACGCGGTTTTTTCGGAGCTCGTAGAACCCAAGCTGATTCAGCCGACCTTCATAACCGATTATCCGGTTGAAATGTCTCCGCTGGCGAAACGTCATCGATCCACGAAAGGTTTGGTAGAAAGGTTCGAGCTGATTTGCAACGGGCACGAGCTGGCAAATGCATTCACCGAGCTTAACGACCCGCTCGATCAGCGCTCTCGTTTTGAAGAACAGGCAAAGCTTCGCGCACGCGGAGACGAGGAGGCCATGGTCGTCGACGCAGATTTCTTACGTGCACTTGAATACGGAATGCCGCCGACTGCCGGACTCGGGATCGGCATCGATAGACTGGCCATGGTGCTGACGAACCAGGATTCGATCAGAGATGTGATTTTCTTTCCGCAAATGAAACCTGAGAAATGATCTCTTAGATCTTACGCGCCACAGTTGCAACCAAAAGGTGACTGGTGTGCGAACGGCATGAGCCCTTCAGCGTAGGCGCTTATAGAATAAGTGAGCGGGGAATCGCACGAGATTAGCTTTGTTTTTTCATCCACGGGATTCGAGGCAAAAGTTTTTAGAGATTGAATATGAAAAAAATAAATCTTGTCATAGGAATTCACAACCACCAGCCGATCGGGAACTTCGATCATGTTATTGAGGAAGCGTATAAAAAATCGTACAGACCTTTTCTTGAAGTTCTGGAGAAATTTCCCCGAATAAAGATTTCCCAGCATTACACGGGGTTTCTGTTTGAGTGGTTGAAGAAAAACCATCCGGAAATTTTCTCAAAACTGAAATCATTCATAAAGTCGGGCCAGGTTCGTTTGATGACAGGCGGCTTCTACGAACCGATCCTTGCTATCATTCCCGATAAGGATAAACTTGGTCAGATCAGGAAACTTAATGAGTACATTGAAAAGAATTTCAAATTCAAGCCGACGGGAATGTGGCTGGCCGAGCGAGTCTGGGAGCAGCACATCGTAAAGCCGATAGCCGAATGCGGCGTAAGCGCGGTCGTCATCGACGATACACATTTTAAATATGCAGGACTGAAGGATGAAGATTTACTCGGTTACTACGTGACCGAAGAGCAGGGCAGCGCAGTCAACATCTTCCCTATCAGTAAATCGCTGAGGTATTCGATACCATTTCAGCCGGTTGAGAAGACGATTGAATACCTGCGCTCGGTCGCGAGTGAAGATGGTACACGAATTGCGGTCTATGCGGATGACGGGGAAAAGTTCGGTGTCTGGCCCAACACCCACAAGCATGTTTATGAGGACAAATGGCTCGAAGAATTCTTCTCCGCACTGGAAGAAAATTCCGATTGGATAAACATCCTCCATTTTTCGGAAGTCCTCGAGAAAGTGAAGCCAATCGGACGAGTATATTTGCAGAACGCTTCGTATTCCGAGATGCTTCATTGGGCATTATGGCCCGAGCTTTTTGAAAAGTACGAGGAATTTGAAAACAAGCTGAAGAGCGCGAAGCTCTTCGACACTTATGAAGAGTTTGTCCGTGGCGGATACTGGAGAAATTTCCTGGCAAAATATCCGGAGTCGAATAATATTCACAAGAAAATGATCCGCCTTTCAGAACGCGCCCACGCTCTGGAACGCAAGGGCATGAAAATGGATCACGTCCTCGATAAGATCTGGGCGGCGCAGTGCAACGATCCCTATTGGCATGGAATCTTCGGCGGACTATATCTGCCGAATCTCCGTTACCCCGTATATAAAAGTCTAATCCAGGCCGAGGTCGGGATCGATAAGATGGAGAATAAGAAGAAAATCGCTGTTACTCATGAGGATTTCGACAGGGACGGCTCCGAGGAGATTTTGGTGGAATCGAATGTCCTCGATGCATACTTCAAGCCGGAAGAAGGGGGGATGCTTTTCGAGCTTGATTATAAACCAATTCCATTTAATGTGCTTGACATTCTCAGCCGCCGTCCGGAAGGTTATCACAAGAAGCTCAAACGACAGCCTGCGTCTGGATCGAACGGTGATGAAATACAAAGCATCCATGATATGGTGGTATCGAAGGAAACGGGATTGGAGAAACTCTTGAACTATGATTGGTATCGGCGGGCTTCTTTCATCGACCATTTCGTCGGAGACACGACGTTGGAAGAATTTGCCGCAGCGAAATATCATGAGAAAGGGGATTTCGTGCTCGGGCATTACGGCAGAAAAATTTCCCGCAGGGGCGGAAAGGTCATGGTACAATTTTCCCGCGACGGCAATGCGGATAATATCCCGTTAAGAATCACAAAAAATTTCGAGCTCGCTGCCGGGTCCGGTAAGATAATTTGTAAATATAAAATAGAGAACCTGTCCGCCGAAGAATTGCATAACGCGCGCGGAAATTCATCGTCAGCAATCTTTGATTTTGGCGTTGAATTCAATTTCGGCTTGATGGCCGGGGATGCTTACGATAGGTATTATATGATTAATAATGTGAAGCCGTCTGATCCGCGAATGAAAAGTTCGGGCGGTACGGAAGCGGTCAGA